>OGUJ01000254.1_pt1 | contig 44489 bp, 41 predicted proteins | sample 1573661 | NCBI WGS metagenome assembly OGUJ01 (sample SAMEA2581933, study PRJEB24529) | metagenome | biome: Human gut stool | place: China | collected 2011
AATCCCTCAGTCGCTCTTTAAGAGTAAATTGTCATTCTTCCAATTTACGAGCGACTAGCTTTTCTAGCGAAAACGGCAAACCCTTTGTCCCTTCGGGACATTTCCCTTAGCAAGGGAATACCTTTACACAAGGGAGCCTTATTTGCTAAAATTCAACACTTTACATCTAGCACTACAAACCCTAATTTGTAAAACCAATTTATCTTATCCAAAATCAAAATTGAAAAAATAAAAGGAGTACAGGATGAACTGAGAAATTAAAATCAATTCAACTGTACTCTTATTATTCATTTTAAATTCTTTTTTATTTCAATTACTATTTACTATTTTAATCACTATATTTAATTTATACATACCTGATTAAAATAAAATTTTGAAATAACAAAAGATAAATTAAAGACCGTATTTTATTTTTATACGCTCAAGTTTTTTACCGATTGGTTTTATTAGTACAAAGAGGAACACCACATTTGAAATGGCATAGGTAATTGTAACAGGGATTGCAGTTACAATATTTGCAATAAATCTTGAAAAGTTAAATGTACCGTCATACCAAAATGTTGTCCACACATCCATAAGAAATGAGAATAAAACACCGGCTAATGCACCGAAAACAAGTAGAATAATAATATTCTTCTGAAGAACTTTAGCAAGTAACCCTGCAAGTAATCCAATCAGTCCCCAAGCAAACATTTGGAATGGTGTCCATGGTCCTTGACCGAAAATAAAGTTAGAAATTAAAGCCGTAAATGCACCACAAATAAAGCCATATTCATAACCCATATAAATACCGGTTATCACCACCATTGCAGTTACCGGCTTAAAATGTGGAATAAATGAAAATAGAAATCTACCGGCTACTGAAAGTGCAATCATTACTGCTAAGATAACTAACTTTGTGGTGTTGGTGTCCTTCTTTTCAAAGGTCAAAAATAGTGGTACTAAGGAGAACAACGCCACACAAAGTGACACCCATGCATATGACCTATCCTTAAAAACCAACACACCTAATATAACTGCAAGTGGTACTAATATTATCAGAAATGAAAGTTTAATTATTTTCTTAGCCATTTTGTTCCTCCTTAATTAGAGAAACTACATCATCAACAGTAACTGCATTTGCGAATTTATCACGAGAAATTCTGCTTGATGCTGTGGTGTAGAAATTATTTTTTGAGAAAAATTCTTGTGGTACAAGTGAGGACAGCACTTCCCCATCAAAGAAAAGACCACATCTGTCTGCTACAATTGAGGCAAATTCCACATCATGGGTTACTGTAATAATTGTCACACCCTCAGACTTAATCTCTTGCAAAATCTTGCTTAAAGACAGTTTACTGTAAGCATCCACACCCTTAGTAGGCTCATCAAGTAAAAGAATTTTCGGTTCAGAAATCAAGACTTTTCCTAAAGCACATTTCTGTATTTCACCACCACTAAGGTCATAAGGATGGTTTTCTAATAAGTCATTTATACCTAACTTTTCAGCTACTGAATTTATCTTATCTTCATAAGCCGATTTTTCAATTTCCTTAATTTTGCAAAGCTCTGTATAGTCATCAATGACCCTGGATTTTAGGAAAACCGATTCAGGGTTTTGTGGCAACATTGCAACACCAAGTCGGTTAAAATCGGCAGTAGTTTTCTTAGTCATCTTGTTATTATCAATTATAACCTTGCCTCTGTATGGCTTTAGAAGTCCTGCAAGAATTTTCAAGGTTGTGGTTTTACCTGAACCGTTACCACCTAAAATACAGAAGTGTTCACCTTTTTTGATACTTAAATTTGTACCGGAAAGAATGTCATTTCCACCTTTTTCGTATCTAAAGAATACATCCTTTAGGGTGATAATATCTTCTGTATTCGGAATAGTATTTCGCAAAGATAATTTTCTTTCAGAGAAATTTAAGTTAATAAAATTTCTACCTTCCTTTACTGTTAAAGGACAGTTTCCTTTGCCACCGGACTTTTGCCAAATTCGTACTGCTGAAGGGAAGCCCTGTGACATAGGATGATTACTTAGCTTTTCACACACATTCCTAGGTGTATCGTAACAAATCACCTTGCCATCTTCCATAACTGCAACCTTATCGGCAATAGGGAAAACTTCTTGAAGTCTATGTTCAATGATAATTACAGTAAGTCCAAGTTCATCATTGATTTTCTTTAAGGTTGTAATAAAATCATTGGCAGTTATAGGGTCAAGCTGAGAAGTAGGTTCATCAAGAATAATAACATCAGGTGACATTGCCATAACTGAGGCAAGGTTCATTAACTGCTTTTGACCACCTGAAAGTTCAGTAGTCTTTTTTCTAAACAGACTTGTAATGCCAAAGTAGTTTGCCATTTCCCCTACTCTCAATCTTATATAGTCAGAGTCATAACCAAGGCTTTCAAGACCAAAAGCAAGTTCATGCCACACCTTATCCGTAACAATTTGTTGGTCAGGCTTTTGGAATACAAAGCCGATTTTTTGTGCAGAAATTTTATCATCTAGCTTTTCTACATCTTCACCCTTATAATAAACTGCACCTTGCTTTTCCCCATGTGGTGCAATTTCTTTTTTTAACATTCTAAGCAGTGTAGTTTTGCCACTACCTGACTGACCACACACCACAACAAAGTCACCACTGTTAATAGATAGGTTCACATTTTGTAGTGCAAAGTTTTCCTTATTCGGATAAGAAAATGTTAAATCTTTGATACTGAGTATTTCCACACAATCACCTCCCAAACCTCTGATACAAATGGTATAAATGATAATAAAGCAAAACTAATATATACAATAACTTGACTAATACCAAAATTAAAATTTGAAATTTCCGGATAAAAGCTAAAGTCAGTTACTCCCATAGCCATTCCCACAATTACTATGCCAAAGAAAATTACAATAGCAAGTAGATACATAAAGTCCCTTGACCTAAATTTGTACATAGAAAAGTGGGTTCTTCCCTTTAGTCCATAACCTCTTGCTTTCATTGATGAGGCAGTTTCTACAGAATTTTCAAGTGACCAAGTGATTAGTGCAGAAAACACCTTTAGTTCACTTGTTATCTTGTTTACAAAGCCTTTTCTGTCATACAGACCTATTGAACTTTGTACATTTCTGATTTCATGTAGCTTTTCTTTAAATAAAGGAATGAACCTTAGTGCCATTGACAGAACAAGGGAAAGTTTTGGAATAGCCTTACCGAAAAGATAAAGAAACTTATCGGTAGTCATAATTAAGCTATAGCACTTGCACCAATAGATAACTGCCATCAGCATTAGGGCAATATCCATACCGTAAATAATAGCCTCCATAGTTACAGGGTTGCCATTCATAAAGAACAGTGGTGTTACACCGTTGTGTGAAAATAATGGATTGATAATTGTTATCAACAGAAACATAGGAATGTAAAAGGTCAAATCCTTTAGAAACACCTTTATATCTTGAATCATTAGGAAAAACAAAAGTCCACCAACTAACCCTACACCTAAAATTATAGGGTTTGTGCTAAACATAGAAATTACAATTTCACTTAGAAAATACACCATTAAAACTGCCGGATGAATTGTGGCAAAACTTTTTAACTTGTTACTTTCCATTGTTTTCCTCCACAAAATCACAACCAACATCTCTGCCTAAATCACAGGTATAGGACCAGACAATATCGTCACCGTCTTTTAAAGTATAATTAGAACAACCATACTTAGGAAACTTATTGTTCACCTTATACATCCAGCCTGATAATTCTCCACAAGAATATTCATAAAGATAGTTAATCCCCTCAATATAGGCACTGCCGTATTTATTTAGGTCAGCACCCTGATATTCCATTTGGATTTTCTTGTAGCGAGTTACTCTGTCAAGAATATCAAAAACAGTATCCTTTGGGTTAAGTACAAACTTAGTTTTCTTTAGAATATAGCCATCCTTTGGAATATACTTTTCTAAATTTGAATCTAGCTTATCCTTATTATCAAAGACAGTTTTACATTCTATTGTCATTGTTACTGTTTTGCTATCCGGTTTAATATCGTCAACATGGGTTAGGTAATATTCATCAACTGATTGAAAGTCTGTACCCATTATTAAGATAATTACTACTATTATACCGGCAAAAATTGCAAGAATATCTTTCTTCACTATTCTTCCTCAAAATCAATTTCTTTTTTCTTCTTAATTCTTTTTCTGATTCGTAAAACTACAAATAGTATCAGTAGTACTGCCACAACTGTCAGTACTGCAAAAACTATAATATTCCTTGTTTTTTCACTGACTACTGCTAAGGCTCTTTCCGTATCATCAAAGCCTGAAACTTTTGTTTTGTCATAATGGCTTAAACTGTTGTAGTCAGCAATTACTTTTTCAATTTTATCCTTATCGCTGATTTTCACATTATCAATAGGATAAAGTGAATTGATAGTAGTATTAATTGAGATAATTTTTTCCTGTATTTTTTCTATTTCTGCTTTATCATTTTTCAGAGTAGAAACATACTTTTCATTTTTACTGTACTGTGCCTTTTCTAATAAAGCTAAAACATCACCATAGTTTTCTGTGGTTAAATTTTTAGGTAAATTATTAATCTTTTCAATATCTTTATCAGTCAAGGGACTTTTCTTAGAAATTGTATCGGTAAAGTCATAAAGTGACTTTTCTCCATTTACATAACGAATATATGATGAAAGTGCAAGTAATGTTTGTTCACTAGCCATTGAATTTGATTTACCGGCTACTGCTGTAGGGTTGTCCTTATCATTTACATAAGAATGAGTAAATCCACCATCGGAAGTTTTGTACTTCATTATAGCTGACAGTAAAGTGTTGTTACCTTTGATAAACCTTTTATCGGTTTGAGCATTAATATTTAGTGCAGAAAGTGCGATTACAACTTGGCTTGAACTTTCTACATTTTCAGTACCCCAACTTGTATAACCACCACTGTTCTTTTGACTTTTTGAAAGGTAGTTAAGTGCTTTGTTAATAGAGTCTTTTACATTTTTATAATCTTGATTTTTAGCAAGGGATTGTAAAGCCATTGCAGTTAAGTCAACATCAGAGTCACCACTTGTCAAAGCCCATCCACCATCACTGTTTTGAGCTGAGATTATACTGTTAATAATGCTTTCCTTACTGTTAAGTGCATTACTTGGTACAGAATAGTTGTTACTGTCAAGTGCAATTAATGCCCAAATGTAGCCGTTGATACCTTGTCTACCTAAGCCATCTCTGTTATATGTACCGTCAGCAATTAGGTTGATACTGTTGCCATCTTTATCTTTGCCAAATTCTGTAGGATTACCACCACAAGCTAAAACAGAAAGTGTAATTCTGTGCCATTCTGTTGACTTATATTTACTTAACTTCTGAGGAGTTTTGTATGACTTTTCCACATAGTCCTTTAAAGATGTTAAATATGCGTTATAGTCATCATCATAACCAAGCCTATTCATAGCAATAGGATACCAGTCACCGTTAGTAGTACCGGCATAAGTTAGGTATTCACCGGTAAAAAGATTACTGTCTTTACTGACTTTTTGGTCAGACTTTTTCCAATTTATAATATTATCACAAATAGTTTTTAATTCTTTTGTAGAATATATTTTACTTTCAGCACCATAGGCAACTGTTACGGTAGAAAGTATCATCACAATTACAATTACACAAGGTATAATCTTCTTAATCATTTTCATTACTTATCACTTTTCTTCTTAATCATCATAATTAATGTACCTAAAACCACTGCAAGAATACCTATCACAAAAATCATAATCAGGTTAATAAACACATCTTTATAGTCCTTTGACTTTGTAATTACATTAGATTTTTTATTTTCTTTAGTAGAATTATTAGTTACTGTGGTACTTTCTGTTGTTGAAGTTGTAGTGTTGCTCACTGTTGTACTTTCAGTATCGGAAGTAGTTTCTGCTACTGTTTCTTCACTACTATTACTACTGTTATCCCTATTATTATTTACAACATTGTTAACTGAATTATCATTAGGCTGATAATTATTTGTGTTGTTATATGTTGGGGTAGTTTTATTTTCTGTTGTAGAATTATAACTACCTGTTGTATAAACTACCTGAGTATTTTTTGTTGCTTTAGTTGGATTAGTAGTTGTAGCTTTATGTGTAGTAGAATTTGTAACAGTAGGTTTTGACTCAACAGGCTTTGTTGTTGTAGCCTCTGTTACAGTAGGGTCATAAGGCTTTTCATACACATCGGTCATATTATACAAGAAATTCTTGTTGTTGCATAGCCTATAATAAGCCACTAAACCGTAAAAACATTGTTCGGTAGCCATTTGATTATAGTTACTGCCTTTAGTGTGGGAAAAACCATTTCCAACATAATAAGAAAGCAAAATGTCAACAGGACTTTTACCATTCTTAATAAATCTTTTATCTGTGTCAGGGTTAATACCTAATGAGCAAAGTGCCACAATAACTTGACTTGTACTTTCACTGTTAACAGTACCAAAGCTAGAAAATTCTCCTGAAGAATTTTGCATTTTAGTCAAAGCAGTAATACCTCTGTCAACCGACTTTTTTACTTCTTCATTCGAATTATAATACTTAGCCAAAGAAGTAATAGCCATTGCAGTAATGTCAGGGTCAGGTGTATTACCGATTAAAGCCCATCCACCGTTACTTAGTTCTTTACTTATAATATATTCAATTAGATTTTCCCTAGTAGTTTGGTTGCTAGGATTTTCATTTGTTGGAATTTCGTAATTGTTACTGTCAAGTGCAATTAATGCCCATATAGGACCGTTGATACCTTGCCTTTTTACCTTATTAAAATCAGATAAATAACTTAAAAGGTTATAACTGCCTACATTAGTAACATCACTGCCTATTGAAGTTAGTGAAAGGATAACCCTTGAATACTCTGTGTATTTTGCAGTAGATAAAACTCCATTCTTCTCCACCAAAGTATTTACTACATTATTCTGATATTTTTCAAAGTAGGATTTGTCTATATTTAAATCAGACCTGGCAAGACCGATAACCTCCCACTCACCACCGATTGAACCTACAATTGGGGATTGCTTAGCAAGGTACTTTCCTGTAGCGTTATATTCTTCCCTACCCTTTAGTGAAGTACTAACCGAACCTACACTTATAATAGAAAGGAAAATTGCAACAACAATAGGCAACACTAGGAACTTACTTTTTCTCTGCATTTTTCTTTTCCTTTTTATTTAGTTTAAAAATCTTTAGGTATGCAATATACACACCCTCAGCTACTGCAACTGCAGTAACAATAATAAACATAATATATATGTAAACATCACTAACACTACTACTACCGTCAGTTGCAAAACAAGTTGTACAACTAATAATAATTAGCAGAATTATTGACATTATAGTCAAAGTTAATTTCTTAATTTTCATAGTTTTATTTTCTTTATTAGAATTTTTATTCTTCATTATTTTTCTCACAATTTTTCTTGTACTGAGCTTTTCTTTCCTTTGCTCTTTTTTGTTTCTCTTGTTTTACTAATAATTTTTTGTCATCCCTAGGTGGCTTTACTCCTGCCTTTTCCAATGCTCTTGGCCATGGACCTAGGTGGGACTTTATCATCATAACTTGCCAATCTGTAAAGTCACTTTTCTTAGGCAATTCATTATTTTCATTAAATTTATTCTTTATAAGAATTACACAATCTTCTTTAGTTAACTTTTCTTCCATTATTTCTCCACTGTAAATATGGAAATAACTGATACTCCCCTAAGGAAGTATCAGTTACCCCTATAAATTAAATTATTTTGAATACATATAGAATGATGCACCGACTAAAGTATCAAGTTCCGGATTGGCAATATACTTCTGAATCTTTGTTGCAGATTTTACAGTAATTTTATCCATATGGTCAAACATAGCACATTCTTTCTGAACATCATTTAGTTCAGCTAACTTAGTAACATACTTCTGTAGTAATGTTGTATCCTGAACAGTTACTTCACCATCTTGGTTTATGTCACCATAAATATACTTACTTCTCTCTACACCACAGTAAATACACTTGTCGTTTTCGAAAGTACAGAATTCTTCTTCACTTTCACCACAACCATCACAAGTCTTAATGTGTTTACCGTTTAATAGAGTTTTGTAAGTATAGTTATGAATATGCTTTTCACCATAGCAATATAGATAACCTTCTTCGTTAAAGAAGTAGATTTGACCTTCATCATCAATAGCAATCTGTTCGTAAGCATATGCTGCTGTACTTGTTGTTGAAAGGTTGCTTAACTGCTTTAGTTCACCGGAAGTGCTGTTTTCATTATCCTCTAGATAATAAATATTACCCGGTGCATTGTATGACTGAACATAAATATAAACATTACCTGTTTCTTCTTCGTAACCTGTTGAAAGAATTGGGTTACTCTGAATTTTCATACCGATTTTGTTAGTTGTATAGATAGTGCTTAAAAAGTTATTGTCATTAGGATTGCCGTTGATAACATCAATAGTACCACCCTGACCTGCTACATAAATTCTGTTGTTATATACAACAGGTGCGCATACAGATTCTTGGCTGATAGTAGCAGATTTATAAGTTTCCTTATCAAAGTCACCATTATCATTTAGCTTAACTGCATGAAGGTTTTTCTGTTTGTATGAACCCCAATATAGATAGTCTGTTGTGCTATCGTAAGCAAGTTCACCACCAATATTAAAAGTTGTAGTACGGTTTTCATCATACTTATACTGATACTTAATTGTGTTTGTCTTGTAGTCAACACAGTAAATATCATTTGTTGCTACTACATAGTAGTAATTATTAGCAAATACACCTTGTGACCAGTTAAATGAGTCACCACCAATAGTACCTTCACCAACCTGAGTTAGTACATTGTCACTATTTTTATTTACCTTATAAATGTTACCGTTACAAACTAAGTAACCCTTGTTGTACTGCATAGGGTGATACTGACTAAATGTACCCTTAACTTTGCCAAGTGACTGTAGAGTATCAATGTCAAATGCTTCAATATCATTTGAAGTTGAAACGAAAATCATTCCGTCACCATATGCAACATAGTCATAGTAGAATGCTGTTGAACCGGCTACTGCAACAGTTTCGCCTTTACCTGTCTTTGTGTCAACCTTATGTAGGTTACCACCACCTGTTGCATATAGGTAATCGTCAACAATTACTGACTGACCGGCATAGTAAGAACCCCAAGAACCCTTAGTTCTGTTAAGTTCATAAGACCACTTTTCTTCAGGATTGTTCTTTACAACCTTAGTATCAGTTACTTGATTACCGTCCTTAAAGTTGTTCATAGCACCTGCCCACTCAACATTGTGAGTGTCCTCCGGTTCATCAGGTGTTGACTGTTTTGTATCGTCAAGTGCCTTAATAGCATTATCAATCTGTTCTTCTGTTACATTCCAAGTGTTTAATAACTTAACTGCATCTGTATAAGCAGCACCGTATTCACTTTGAGCATTTTCGTCATTAATATCAGCAACATAAGAAATAAGGTCACTTCTATCTACAAACTTATTTGTAGTATCAAAGCTCATCATACCCCAGCTAATACCAACATCTTCACCATAGCCGTAAAGAGTGTACTGAAGTCTTACAACACTACCGTCTGTATAGTGAGTTGTGTCTGCCTTGTCAGCATAGCTAACACCACCTGCACCAACATCAATACCCTTGTTATCTACAGTAAACATCCAACCACTGTATGAAGTGTAGTCAAAAGCCTGAAGAACATCGTCCTTTGTTCTACCATTTACATTTTCACCAAGAGCCTTCTTAATGTCTGAAGGAATTTCATCAGAAGTCCAATTTTCAGGTTCGCCACCATCTTTGATACCTTCTAGGTAGTAGTTTGAAATATCACCTGTAAATGTACTTCTGTCGCCTAACATTCTTTCTGTAATATCTGCCAAAGAGTCACCCTCATAGTAACCAACCTTGATTGGTTCTTGAACGAAACCTTGACCAAGAGTGTTTCTTTCAACAGTCATATAAATATAACCGTCAAAAGCCTTTTCTTCTTCTGCACTAAAAGTTGCTACTGTTGAAATAACAAGAGCTAGTGCAAGAAATAATGATAATAATTTCCTCATTTTTTCCTCTCCTTGTTGTTTTTATATAATATCATAATGCAAGCTATAATTGCCAAAACAACTACACCTGCAATTATTATTAAAAAAATGAAAAATCCATTTACAGTATTAATTTCTTTTACAGAGTTATTACTACTTTCACTACTAAAATTATCAGAGTTATCAGAAACATTAGAATTATTATCTTCATTATTATCCTTAACATTTTCAGTATTGCTTACTGTTTCCTTACTGATATTTTTACTGTTATCAGTAGTAGTTTCTTTTGTATCATTCTTCTTGTTATCAGTATTTTTATTTTCCCTAGAAGAATTATTATCTTTACTATTAATACTATTATCTGTATTATTGTTTACAGAATTTTTATTAACTGCTTTAATACTGTTACCGTTAGTATCTTTCTTCGTGGTTTTATCAGTAGTATTTTTAGTAGTTTTTGAAGTAGGAATTTTCACTTTAACAGTAACAGTATCACTGTCTTTTTTGCCTTCTCCATTGTCAAAAACAGATTTAACTGTAATTGCAGTATTGTCTTTTACCTTAAAATACTCATTATCGCTATAACTTTTCCCATTATAATGATAAGTTACCCTTGAATAATAATTTTCCAAAGTTGCACTTATTGCAACAGTACTTTTACCTTTAGGCAAAGTTAAGGTATAGCTTTTATTATTAGTAGAAAAGCTAGGTGACAGCTTACCACTTGTAAAATGCAAATTCTTAATTTTTGCAATAGGGTTATTAAAGTCACAACCAATATCTTTACCAAGACCGGTAGCAGTAAACTGCCACTTAATTTCATCATTATTCTTTACATAAAATTCTGAAGCACCTTTATTGATAAACCAATTGTTGTAGCTAATCATCCAGCCACTTTCACTACCAACAGAAAATTCACCTAAACCGTAACCGTCACTAACCTTTTTTCCACTGACTGTAGTAAAGTTGTCAATAGAAGCAAGATAAAAACCACCACCCATTTCAGGTTTACCTGTATATGCCGGTTTGATACCCTTTTCCTTTAACAATCTTAAGGTGACAGTTGCAATAGTATCATTTTTATTAATTTTTACTTTGGTTTTGTTAATGATTTTCCCAAGCTGATGAGGAAAATCTCCCTTGTCACTACCACGGATACCATAGTCCTGAAAGCTAATAGTTACATAACCACTACTAGCAGAAACATTTACCATACCAAATGATAGGATTACTGTGATAGCAACAAGGATTAGAGCAAATAACTTTTTCATAAACACCTAAAATATAACACAAAATGGGCATAAAAAAACTCTTTGCAAAACGCAAAGAGACACCAAAACAAAACATTACTAATAGTAATGCTTTAAAAATGGTTACTCTTCTTACCCAAAAGTACTAAAACCTTGAATATAGCAAGTCATCTGGCTTAATTCACAGTAATGGCAGTTGCAACGGACTTTCACCGTATTTCCCTTGCCTATATTCTTATTCAATTACAAAGACAGTATACCACAATCTCCCCTATATTTCAACTTATATTTTTTAGTTATGAAATGGTATTAAGTAAAGCTATAATGGGGATTTTTGAAATCCTTTAAATGTTAAACATTAACAAAAAATCACTTTACAATATCATATAAATAGTATAAACTACTATTATAAATATGAAATGAGGAATTAATATGAAAAACTTAGACAAAATTTTTATGGCATTATTTATTATAGGCACAGTATTCTTAGTTGTATCGGTATGTTTCTTCCGTCTTGCACCATTTGGTTTTAATGTTGCAATGTCTGTTCTTGAGGGACTTACTGCTGTAATTATGCTTGTACTTACCGGTATTTCTGCTATCAAAAATCGTAAGTCATCAGGCTCATGGTATAGCAACCCATTCCAGGTAATCTTCTTCTCCGTTATCCTTATGGGTTGGGCTATTGCCGTATTCTTTGTAATGTAGTTAATTATAATCTTATGAAACATTCCGGAAATAAAAGTAATATAAATAAGTATGATAAAATATTAATGTTTCTTCAAATTATAGATATTATTTTTGTTATTGTGCAAATATCTATATTCAAAAATGTTCCACCGTACATCAATATTATAATGACAGTAATATCAATCCCATTAGCTTTGTTAATTATTGTATATACAATTGTCAGCTACATAAAAAGTAAAAAATTATATGATGATTTATGGTGTGGTACTAGGGATTATTTATTCTGTATTGCCCTATTAACAATAATAGTAGGATTAATACCCTATTTTGTAATGTGATTTTTGTTTTGGTATCTGATTTGAAGTAATTTCATTCTACAAATTATATAGCAAAGGTAAAATATGATTATAAACATAAAGACAAACCGTACAATAGAAGAAATCGAAAACACATTATCAAATCAAATTCTAGAAAAATATCCCAGAAGGTACAGTGAAAACAGAACAGGTATCAACTGGGTAAGCAACAAAAAGGACTTTCTATGCTTATTTTATGAGGATGATAACAAGGATCGTTTTGGTTGTCAAACTACTGCAAAACCATTTTTCTACGGAAAATTGATTAAATTCAGAGGTAACTACAGAATAGTAGGCATTGCTTGTCTTAACATAGTAGATATTCTTATACTTCTGGCTTTACTCATAATTTCAATTTTTGGAGCTGATGAATTTTTGGAATTTGACAGTGAAACTCTGTTTGGCTTAGTCTTTGCTTGTTTTATCCTTGCAATTTTTGTTAATGACCTACTTATCGACACTAAAAAAATCAAGAAATATTTAATAGAAAAATTTGGATAGGAGATTACTATGACTATTTTAAAAAAACATCACAAAGCAACTGTTGCTATTATTGTAACTGTCATTGTTGCTATCATTTGTACTCTAGCTTATTTATTTCTTACCCTTATTGATTTTCACTTTTATTTTGGTTGGAAAGATGTGAAATTAAGCAATACAATTTCCATAAAAGTACCTAATGATTGGAATGAAAGTAAGGAAAATGGATTGATTTATTTTTCTAAAGATACTTCTAATGATAAGGACAAGATAATACTTTTCCAAAGTAAAGCTGAGGATATGTATGACTTTGGTGAACCATTAAACAATGATGCAAAAGCTGAAAAGAATATTATCAGCCATAACTTTAAGAGTATTATAAAAGTTAACAGTGAAGTAAATTCATTAAGTACAGTACAAGGTGATGCAGTAATTTTTGCTGATAATGTTACATATAAAGCAAACTATGTTTCTTTTAATAATAATGATGAAGAAATAACATTCTACAGTTGGAATGATAATGTTGATACTGACACATTAGAAAAAATTGCTGATTCTGTGTCATATAATTAAATTTATATAAGCAAAACCACCCCTAAAAGCATTTGCCTTTAGGGGTGGTTTAATAAGTAAAATTAAATTTTAAAGTAAATAATAAACTATATTAACGGTGCAACAAACTTAAGTACTTTACCGATTAGTTTAATGTACCATTTATCATTCTTGATACTTTCATATGTAACTTGCTGACACTTAGCAAGTGTATCCTTATAGTCACTTTTTATATCTTCAATACACCTTGTACCATACATATATGTTGCACATTCAAAATGATGGTACAGACTTCTGTAGTCCATATTAATTGAACCCACAACGGACTTAACATCATCACTTACAAATACTTTTGCATGGACAAATCCGGGAGTGTATTCATACACCTTTACACCTGCATCAAGCAATTTCTTGTAGTGAGTTTTTGCAAGTGCTTGTGCAACAAAGCTGTCTGAAATATGAGGCAAAATAATTCTAACATCAACACCTCTCTCAGCTGAAAATGTCAATGAATTTTCCAGTTCACCATCCATAATCATATATGGTGTCATAATATAAACATAGTCCTTTGCACGATTAAGAATATCCATATATACAGATTTACCAACATCATATTCATCAAGTGGACAATCACCAAATGGCATTACAAAACCATTGCTAAAGTAACCACCGGCAGAAAGACTATCCCCTACATTTAGGTACTTTGAAAAGTCACAATGTCTTTCATTTACACTCCACATTTGTAGGAACATTAGTGTAAAGCTATCTACTGCATCACCCTTTAGCATAACACCAACATCCTTAAAATGACCATACTTATGGGTATAGTTAATGTACTCATCAGCCATATTGATTCCACCGTTATAGGCAGTCTTACCGTCAATAACCATAATCTTTCTATGGTCTCTGTAATTATAATGTGTTGAAATAAACGGTGATACAGGTGAGAACACCTTGCAATGAATTCCAAGTTTCTCTAAGCTACTAGGATAAGTTCTTGGTAGTAATGCAAATTCACAAGTACCATCATACATTACCCTAACATCAACACCTTCATTTGCCTTTTTAATCAGTACTTCCAAAATATTATCCCACATATATCCATCATCAACAATGAAGTACTCCATAAAGATAAAGTCTTTTGCTTTATCAAGTTCAACAAGCATTGACTGAAACATCTTTTCACCTATTGGATAATAGGTAACATCAGTATTTTCATACAACGGAAATCTTCCTGATTTGTTTAAATAATAATTCAAATCAGCTACATCAGGACAAATTTCTTCTGCTTTATCAATAACAGATTTATCCTGTGTGATTTTATTTTTAGTATTTTTTAGGATATTAGTAACTTTTTTCTTTAGAACTCTGTGACCTATATCAACAGTAGTATAAATGTATAGCAATGCTCCGAATATAGGCAGAAAGGCCATTGTAGTCAGCCAAGTAATTTTGCTTGATGCATCATGGTCACTATTCACAATCACTATAATCATAAATATGTAAAATACTGCTGAGATTATGTAGTAATGTGGTGCTAACTGACTAAACTTTAAGAATAGACCAAGTAAAACTAATATTTGCAAAGCAAGAAGAACCAGCACAATTCCAAATCGGCTGAAAACCATTGAGATTATACCCTTTTTAAATGCTATCTTCTTTTTGCCTTGTTCTTGATTTTTCATAATTACCTCCCATAAATAAAATTTATATACCGCTCCTCATTTATATTTTAACATTAAAAGAAAATTATGCAATACCCAAAATAATATTTATGAAAATAAGAAGAAATTTGTTAAATAATACGGAAAATATTATCAACTAAAATCATAATCATTTATACAATTCTTGAATTAATATGATAATGATGTTAAAATGGTTGTAGTTGCAAGAAAGGAAAAATATAATGAAAAATCTCAAAAATCAAAGCAACAAGTTGCCATACATAATTTTTGGAATATTGTCTTTATTTTCTGTAAGCCTTATTTTTAACAATAATCTATGGTTTGATGAAGCATATACCCTATCACTAATTCAGCACAATTTCTCAAAGATAATTGAAATACTGAAAACCGATATGCACCCACCACTATACTTTTTGTCATTAAAAGTATTTTGTATGATTTTCGGTTACTCAATACATATCACAAAAGTCTTTTCTGTACTGGGCTATATTGCAACACTTTCACTTGGCTTAACAATAGTGAAAAAGCATTTTGACAACACAACATCAATAATCTATATGCTTACTGTAGGTGCAGTTCCTATGTCACTGTACTTCAGTGTTCAGCAAAGGTCATATCAATGGTGTATATTTTTCGTTACACTTTCATTTATAGAGGCTTTGCTATTTATTGAAAATCACAAAATACACCATTGTGTTATATTTGTTATAGCCTCTTTATTTTCAGCATACAACCACCTCTATGCACTACTTGCAGTGGGAATAATTTTTGCATTCGTTAATATTTACATTATTTTAAAAGACAGAAAACTATTAAAAGCAATTATAATCTCAGATATTGCAATGGTAGCAGGATATTCTCCATGGATTATACCACTATTAAATCAAACCAAATCAGCAGCAGGAAACTTCTGGCTAAAAGGTGTAGAGCCACTTTCACTAATAGTTTTTGCATCAGGAATTATTGTTTCAGCACTAATATTAGCAAAGAAAGATAATCGCAAATTACCTATAATATTTGCAATAATCAGCATATTAAGTGTTCAGATAATCGGACTTTTTGTAACTATCTTTATTCGACCATTTTACATAGCAAGATATTGCAATGAAGTATTAGGAATTTTTGCTTTGTTAGTTGCTTTTGGCACAAAAAATATTAAAGTAAAAGCCAAAAAGGTTATTTGCATATGCCTTTCTATTCTCAGCATAGGTTGTGTTGTTGTTACAGGGATATTTGAATACAACCCATCAATGAAGAACTTTTTCAATCGTTTTGACAAAGTCACTTCTTCTTCCGATACATTTATTTATTCCGACAGTGCCTTTGGAATTATGTCATACTATTACCCTAAGAATACTCACATTTGTACCTACTATGAGTCATGGTTTTCTGCTTTTGATAATGTTCAGTACATTAATAAAAAGAAGATTAAGTCTAAGATAAATTCAAGTGATACAGTTTGGTTTGTGAAAAATACATTAACAAAAACCCCTATGTACCTGAAAGAGAATTATAAACTAAAATCAGTCGATACATTTAAATGTGACTTCAATACCTTTCAGGTTTATTCAGTTCAGAAGAAATAGGGTTTCAAATTATTTATATTAACAACAAAATCAAATAACCATTAAAAAGAGGTAATTATGTTAGTTAACTTAGTATTCGATTATTATACAGATGTTATCAATGTTCCTGATGAAATAGGAACTCAAATCAAAAAATATCAAAAGAAATGTGACAAGTGGTTATATAATAAGGATAATAACCATCAGTATTGGGAAAAAGATGAATATGGTAAAAAGCTCGGTATTGGAATTTGTAGTGATGCTTTTGTTTATTGGTTAAATAGTTTTGTTCTAAATGATAGTGAACAAAAAGCAGTTGTACTTAAAAGAAATCTGCAAGAATATGATTCCTCCTTACCTACATTATTTTATTAAGTTGCTGACTGTTATCTATTATTTTAAGGAGAATTATAAATGAAAAGACTATTATATATTGTTATTTCCCTATTGTTTGTCACTTTTTCTTTAACCGGATGTAATATTCTTGGTGGTGACCTAAAGGCTTTGCCCTATTCTTTTTTTGCATCATCAGAAAAAATTGCTACTGACACAATGAAAAAGGTAGTTAAAGCTTTTGATAACAAAGATAAAGAAATGGTAAAATCACTGTTCGCTAAAGAAGTATTGAAGAAGTACAAAAACTTTGATAAAGACTTAGAAAAAGCCTTTAAGTACTATACAATAAAATCTGAAAAAGTTGATTATGATTGGGCAGGTGATAGTGATAGTACTGATGAAAATGGTACAGTTGCATATACTGATTGTCTAGCCACTTTAAAAGATAAAAATGATACATTTACTTTTGGTGTTAATGTTTGTTACCAAGATGACACTAATGAGTTGAATGAGGGTGTATGGTGTATTTATCTACAAAATGAAAAGTTAGAACCGACAAAAGATTCTGAAATTAATGATTCTGAACCGAATTATGGTATCTATTTAAATAGATAATCAAATTAATTATCCAAGGAAACATACATATTGGCAAAACAATTTTAACTGTGGCATTAATGACTTTTTTTCGCTGTAATGATTATTTTTATAATTGTTGCAATAATCCGTAGTATTTTTTATATGAAATATCAAAGTCTGAAAAAATTTATTTTTCACCATTAGTAGGTATCAAAATTAATGGAATTTCGTATTCCTTAATTTATAAAAGAAAAGAAATTGACACTTGTGTTATATATCAAAAGTATAAAGGTTTCTATTATATGATTGGCACAAAAGAAATTTATAAAGTCGGCAAAGGAAAAATTATTACTATTGACCAAGAAAATATAGAAGGTTTTGAAGTATCTCAAATTGAAACATTAAAAAGAGAATGCAAGAAAAAAATCAGTGAACATCAAGAATTATTCAACTGTATATCAGCTACTTGTGATGACTTTCATAAATAAGTAGCAACAATATGATTTGTTATACCTTAGTGTCCACTACTATTTATAGTTCATCAGAACAAAAATTATTATAATAAAATTAAGGCTAAAAGGTGTAGGGTTTTTCAGCAAAATTTATTATATGAAACTTTCTCAAAGTTCATATTATCAAATCATACTTCACCTATAACTAGTTTACTTTGACAATCACTCAACAGATACCTTGAAACAAATTTTCTCAAATCTGAACTTCGCCCTATGTAGATATTAAAAATTAGCACAAACAAAAGCCTTCCTTGTGTAAAGGAAGGTGTCAGCGAATGCTGACGGATGGATTGTCACGGTAGACAGTATTCTCTAGATAAAATATGTACGCGGAGATAAGAGTCACCTAGAATAAAAAAGAAAGATGTAATTAAAAAATCAAATTAAAGTACTCCCCCAACCGACTTTAGCTTAGAGGAAGTTTCCTACCACGCTTGAAAATTAAACATCAGAATTAAAGTAACTCATCAAATACCCTCGCAAAAAGTAAGCAACCAAAAATAATGAATAGTATTAAGTTAGATAAATGATAGATAGGAAACAAAACTATGCAAATTAAAAAACTCGCCTTCTCGCCCAGTTGGATTCTATTGGATAAACAAAAACAGAGTAGCTATTGCTACTCTAACACATAAGAATATTAAACTAATAAAACTAAATAATATTAACTCCCCAAACTTACTAATGCATAGAGGAAGTTTCCTACCACGCTTGAAAGTTACACATCAGAATTAAAGTAACTCATCAAATCCCCTCGCTAAAAACAGTCCACCGGACTGTTTTCTTTACGCTCGCCTTCGAGCCCATAGTAATGTATTAAAGAAAGGCAAAAGAAAAACAGTAGGTTAAATAACCTACTGTTTTCTTTGGCTCCCCCAACTGGGCTCGAACCAGTGACATCATGATTAACAGTCATGCGCTCTGGCGAGTGTATAAAAATAGTATATAAATACAGCCATCTAATTTTTATATAAATTGATAAATCTTACAGTTAGATACACACTAAATAGATTTAATCATTTGAACATTGTTTGTACTATTCTCCACGCCTTTTTTGACCATTTTATCTTCAAATAGTAGTTTACAACAATATGTATAGATTTAATCTTATACAAATACAATATGTAAACTGCATAAAGAGAACAAAATATCGGCTGAAATAAATTTAGATTACATATACCATAACAAGAAGCTATGATAAACATTGCAATTTTCACCTAACCTGTCAATGATTTTGCCAATGTAAATAAAGCAGTAATAAAAGAGGCAGTGGCTGTTCCTGCCTTGATATATTCTACAATTGCTTCTAACTTATTCTCTTTCTTTTTTGCTGTTTCACTAATTTTTTTAAAATGAGTATATTCGCTATTATTTAAATTAGTAGCTCTATTATCAATCTCCTTAAAAAGCATTTCAACTTGTTCAGAAGTGAACTTATTAAGAATATCACACAAATCTAAGCAAGATATATTTTTAACTTTATCTACTTCATCATAATTTTGAATAAAGGAAGATTTTTCAGTATTCGCTCCACTGTCACAATTTTCTACAATATTAACATGTTTATAATTCTGATTAAACATTATATCATTACTCCATTCTGTATTATTTATAAATTCTTTACTTCGTTAACCTCGTTAAAATGTTGATAAAATATATTTGACTGTTCGCTATCAAACACATTATTTTTTGCCGAATTATCCATTAAATTATCTAGTCTTTCTTTGAATGCACAAAAGCAATTAGTAGCTCTATTATCTTTACTAATTTCATTTCCATATTTTTCAAAAAGCATATTTACTATAGAATACTGATCTGTTTGAATTTTTTCTATAATTGTACTATTTAGCTCATACCCAGATTTAAGAATTCCCTCATATGTTTTTGCTCTAATTACAGGATCATTTGAATTAGTAAATTTTAGTAAAAATTCATAATCAAATTTGTGACCAATATCTTTATTGGATAATTTTGCTTCAAGCGTTCCTACCGCATTAATACCATCTTCTATTACATATGGATCATTTTCATTAATAAGCCAAGATTTAATTCTCTCTAGATAGTTAAATGCATCAATTTCACTTAACGTATATACTAGATTACCTTTAGAATACTTGCCTGTTTCATCTTCACTTTCACTAATTAAACAATTATAATAAAATTCATGCATGTCTACTGTATCTATTTTCTCATTAGACGCTGAATTATTTTTAAGGTAATTTTTTATAAGAACCTGTAACGACCATGATGCAGAATCTCTGTATGGATTTGTTTTATCGCTTAAATAATTTTTAAAGGTATTAATGACTCTTATATCACCAATCTCTGCCATTGTATTCAAAGCATATGTTCGCAATTTACCACTCAATTTATTATTATTAATAATGCCAATAAGAGTATCTATACTTTCATCAGATAAAGAAAACTTATCTTTATTATTCTCAACTATAGATTTAATTGCTTTAGCTGATTGTTCGCAAATATCATTATTTGCATGATTTATTAAACTAAATAATATATTGACTACTTCACTAAACTGATTGCTATCATTATATTTTCTAAGCCCCAAAGTATATATCGCACTCAATTTACATTCCTGAGGCTTAGCATCAATAAATTTTAGTAATGTTTGATATTCAATATATTCAGGATATTCAATAAGAGTATATTTTGAGGAATATTTATCTGAGAAATATAGTATGTCATCCTTTAATCTTTCGGGAAAATCCTCGCTTGTATGATCTAATAATAATTCTATGTCATCAAATAATTCGTATCTATATGCCTCATCATTCCAACAATACTTAAACGCATCAAGCAACCAAATACAACATTCATTTGCAATCTTTGCATCCACGTTTGAGTTATCTAGTATACACTTTTTAGCTAAAAGAAGTACATAGGGATTCTTATTAATATAAGCATAATGCAATAAACAATATATTATTTCATTAAGTCTATTCATATTAATGCTACATAAAAACGAAATAGTCTCCCAGCTTCTTTTTACATCAACATCTAAAAGAAAACTTATTAATTCATTATAGTTTTCTTTATCCGCAATATAACATGCCGCAAAATACTCTTGAAATGATTGATGAATAAAACATAGATACTCCGAATCTTCATTTAAATTTATGTAAGGTGTTTTTTCTAAATCGTCCAATAAAGAATAAGACCATGAAGTACTTTTTTGCTCTTTAATTACCCTAATTGATGCTTTTTCCTGTTCATTATATTTTAGGCAACAAATCAACAGAGATAATTCATTCCTTTTCATATAAACAGAATTTAAACCTTCCATATAAAAAGAAACAGAATATAGTAGTTTATTTTTTAATATAGCATTAAATTCACTAGAATTCCTATTATTGTGTGTATCTATCCCCTTGCAGAATTCAGAGTAAACGTCACTTTTTGTTTTTAATTGACTTAATTTAAAATCAATATTCATTTCCCTATTTCTCTGTATAATTCGAAGAACAAGAGAGAAAATTAACGGATTACGACACAAATTAATCAAATAATTTGCCTTACTATTAAGCATATCTTCAAAATAGCTGTTTCCAGCTTCATTACCAAAATTACTATTCAAATGCGATCTAATCTGTTCATCTGAAATTGGTAATAATTTATACTGACAAAATCTATTAGCAATCTCAGAATTTGGATACTCCAAAGTTCTGCAAGTAACAATATAATTGCAATTTGGATACATATCATACCACTTATATACTTTATTTATTATATCTTCGGTATTAAGTTTAGATGATTCATTTATTCCATCAAACATAAAGCAAAACATTCCAAGTTCTAACAAGTATTCTTTTTCATCTTTTCTAAAATTAGGAATAAAAAAATCACTTGGATTATCTGGTAAATTACTGTCGTTAAACGAGAAAGCCGAAATAAAAACAGGCAATTTTGTTTTATACGAATCTCTTGATTCATCGTTAAAAAACATTGTCGCCAATTTAATAAGAAAGGTTGTTTTTCCCACACCTGGTCCACCAATTAGTGCAATTAGATTATTCTCATATTTTAAATCAGTAACATTATTTACTAATTCATTGAATAAATTATTAACATCTTTAGTTTTTCCATCAATCGGAGACTGGAGTATAGAAGAAATCTCTAATGATATAAATGATGAAGTTTTCGCTTTTAATTGTGTTTCATAAAAAGCTAGTCTTTTACTTAAATATTTTTTTATTTTATTACATACATCTTTCATATCAATACCTTAAATCTATAATTTTATCAGACCTAACTTTATTAAAATCATCTCTGCCTTATACAAATTCTCAGTTTTAACCATAAAATAATCTCTGCTGAACGTTGAAACAACTAAAACTGAAATATTATTTTGGGCAAAACTTGAACTAATTGTTGCTATAAAACCGGTACTAAAAAAGGGTACTGCAACATTTATAGCAATAAGTTTATAATCTATTTGTTCTGAAATGATTTTGTCTATTTTTTGTTTTCTATCATATATAACAGTTGTTTCTAAATCATCTTTAACAATCATGAAGCATTTATCAGCATCACATTCACCACTTACTTTTGCAACATTGTAATACCCATCTACAATCTTAAATGAACTATTTTTTATTATTTCATCTATATTCATACTTACCACGCAAAAACACTTTTATTTATCATAAGTATTTATGTATGCAAAGTTATCTTCACATTCTAAAATAAAAATATAACACTTATGATATTGCAATTTTATCAGACTATTAATTTAACTTATTGTTGCTCTCTATACCTCCTGACAATGACATTTCCATTATCTTCAATCGATTGTAAATATCTTCGTCAATTAACACAGAATTATTTTTATTGTTTTTTATGAATCGCTCTTTAGAAAGATCGCCTGGTACATAAATTCTTTCATTTCCTTTAATAGGACGAGCGGTTCGTACCTCATTAGCCAAATCATCTACACTTTTGGTAAACAAACACAAATCTCCAAACATCTCTGGCGATAAAGCAATAAACAAAAATCCAAGGTCATATTCATCATTAACTTTTCTGCCCATTTTTGCATCTATAAATGCACCGGTTAATATTTCAACAGCATAACACAAAGCATAACCTTTGTAATCTCCAAAAACTTTAACGGCATCAGCCTTTTTTGGATCAACTGTCAAATTACCTTCTGAATCATAAAAACTATCTTCAGGTAATGACCGTTTTTCTAATATAGCCTGTCTTATTTCTGCCCAGACTTTTTTAGAAGTACTAAAGTCAAAGACATATGGGTTATTCTTATCCGAAGGAAAAGAAAAACAAATTGGATTTGTACCAAAAATCGGAGTTGTTCCTCCATAAGGAGCAACAGCAGAAGGTCCTCCATTATTCAAAACAATACCTATATAACCGTTTTCCGCTATTTTCCTAGCAAAAGGTTTTACTCTTGAATAGCGACTTGCATTTTTTAAAGCGACAAAACTGTTACCATGTTCTTTTGCAAGTTCAATAACTTTATCAATACAGAATAGTGCAGCTACATGACCTAATTCTTTATGTCCATCAACTTTTGCATAATTTCCACACTGTTTAACTATCTCAACATTGCCTTGTCTATTTTTTAAGGCTACATCTAAAAGTAAAAACTTTGATAAGCCATGACTTGATTGTTCACACAATTCCGCTTCAATATAATCATTAATCATAAATTCGGCAATGTTACTATCAATACCTCTTAACTTTAGTGCATTATGCATAATACATTTCAACTGATTTATGTCAACTTTTTTTTTCATAATAAAAATCCTTTCTACAATGTATTAATATCTTCATCCCAAATGGTCTCATAGTAATTCGTAACCTTACCTTCAAAATTAGTAAGTTCAAATTCGTGTTCAGCAATCTGTCTAATATATGGATATGTAATTAAGATATGTCCTCCACCATTAGGAACATTAAAACAATATAATGGCATTGCTAAACCAGACATATTATCATACAAATTACGAGTAATCTCTAATCCCCTACTCAAAGAAACCATAAAATGACCTAGCCCCTGTACAGGATCAGATTGAAACAAATAATATGGCTTTACTTTATGCTCAACTAACCCATTCCACAAAGATTTTAAAGTCTCTTCATTATCATTTATTTTATGAAGCAAAGGGCAAGATGCAAAACACATTATTCCATTATTAACCAACTTTTCAACCGCAATCTGTGATTCGCTTGAAAACTCTCGTAAAGTATCAATATGAATAACCATATAAATTGCAAAACGAGATTTGTATTCATTAAGCAAATTAATTAATTCGTCACTAATTCGATATGGAACAGTAATGATCATTCTTGTATGAAATCTGACAATTTTAATAGTTGGTATTTCAGCTAAATGACTTAATATGTATTTAAAAGTTTCATCTTCCACAACCAGAGGATCACCACCTGAAAAAATTACTTCATTAATTTGTGGATGTTCTCTTAAATAATCAAATATTCTAATATAATCCTCTTTTTTTAAAGTATCTTCTACATCCCTTTTTAATTTTCGCCTAAAACAATACCTACAATAACAACCGCAAAAATTGGATGGGAAAACTAATACCTTTGTTGGATAACGGTGGACTAAACCTTTTACAGGAGAATATCCATCATCATCATTAACATCATTAAATAAGCCTTTTAAATCAGCAGTTCTCATCTCATTTATGGATGGAATGAACTGTCTGCGTAAGGTATCTTCTTCTTCACCATTCGCAATCATTAAAGCTATATGGGGAGAAATCCTCATTTTTAATGCTTTTGTTGCTTCTGCAACCCCCAATTTTTCCTCAGGTGTTAAATCAATAACCTGTTCAAGTTGTTCAAGAGTGTTAATACTGTGACTTATCTGCCACTTCCAGTCAGTCCATTCACTTACTGATAAATTTTTCCAAAGAGAAATATCCGAATACTTTTTCATAAACTCACAAGCCCTTTTCTATTTAATAGCATTTATAAACTATATATTATTAATACCTAAAGCAACACTACTGTTGATTATACAACCAAAATAATATAGGTTTCATGCATTTTCCATCATAATTTTTAAGTCAACAAACCTATTTCAAAATAAATATTAGTTGATTTCATTCTCAAATCCTTATAACAACTATCAGCTAAGTCATTTTTACTAAAGCTACTAATTATTAATCTTCCATTATCAGATAATACATTAGAAAGACTTTTTAAGTGTTTTTGCAAATGTTGTAATCTGGCTTACAACAACATCCAGAATTAATAATATGACTTCAGATTTTAAGGGTTATAAACTAAACCCATCTAAAAATCTCCATTTTTCAATTTTCTCTATTCAGTTAAGTCAACATTGTTTCTTATATGTAAGTGATTATAAAATTTTATTCTTCAATATATGTAGAGTTTCTATAAAAATTCATTTGTTTTTCCATGATTGATGTAATAATATACTATATACAGCTTATCACTGAAACAAATATTCTAATAACTAACTAGTAGCATATGTATTTGTTATATAGTGCAAAAGGTTAAATAGACATCTTAAGAAATATTTCTTAAGTGAAATTATACCACGTATTTTGAGAATTTTCAATAATTTTTGCTTATTTTCTCTAAAATTTACATTATTTTTTCATTTTATTACGAGATAAATTTTATGTTAATGCTGAAATATAAATTAAATGCTGCGATATTGCAGCATTTTTAAATTATCACTTGCATTACCGCAGCAATAATGTTATAATAATAAATGAGGTGATTGGATGGATTCACTTGGGAATTATTTGCATCTAATTAGAGAAGAAAAAAAGCTAAGCCTGAATGACGTATATAAAAAAACAGGAATTACTGATTCCAGACTCAGCAAACTTGAAAATAATCTATATCAGGAACCGTCTCCCCTGATGCTTAAACAATTGGCTGATTTTTATGACATCAGCATTGTTGATTTATATATTAAGGCTGGATATCTTACTTATGAAGCACTGAATATTTGCCCGCAAGTCTTTCATGGGATAGACAAGCTTACTGAAGATGACAAAAAACATATACAGGGGCAAATTGATTACATAATATCAAAGCAGCATTGAAAGGAAACCGTTATGAAATTTAAATTAGGAGAGCTCTTCTGCGGACCGGGAGGAATTGCCTGGGGAGCAATGAATGCGAAAATAAAAGATAAAAGTTTCTCAATTATACATCAATGGGCCAACGATTATGACAAAGATACATGCGATACTTATAGATATAATATATGTCCGAAAGCTCCAAAAACAGTTTATCACGAAGATATCAGAAAACTGGATATGACCAAGCTAAAACCAATTGACGCTCTGGCTTTTGGCTTTCCGTGCAACGATTACAGCATCGTAGGCGAACAAAAAGGTATGGACGGAATTTACGGTCCTTTGTACTCTTACGGAGTCAAAGCACTAAATCTGTTTAACCCTCAGTGGTTTCTTGCCGAAAATGTGGGCGGACTTCGCAATGCAAACGACGGCAAAGCTTTCGTCAAAATACTTGATGAGCTTAAAAATGCCGGAAATAATGGATACACCATAACACCTCATCTCTATAAATTTGAAGAATATGGAATACCACAGGCAAGACATAGGATTATCATTGTCGGTATAAGAAATGATATCGATGTTACCTATAAAGTTCCTTCACCTGCTCCATATTCCGGCATTGACAACACATGTAAAACCGCTATAGAAGTTCCTCCTATACCTGACGATGCATTTAACAATGAAAGAACAAAACAATCTGACACAGTCATTAGAAGACTGGAACACATAAAGCCCGGAGAAAATGCTTTTACCGCAAATCTTCCGGAAGAGCTTCAGCTTAATGTCAGGGGTGCAAGAATCAGTCAAATATACAAGCGTCTTGATCCGACAAAGCCTTCCTACACTGTCACTGGAAGCGGCGGAGGCGGCACACATATTTATCACTGGAAAGAACCCAGAGCCTTGACCAACAGAGAACGCGCACGACTGCAAACTTTTGAAGATTCATATAAATTCATCGGAAGCAAGGAAAGTGTAAGAAAGCAAATTGGCATGGCAGTTCCCTGCAAAGGCGCAAAAATAATTTTTGAAGCAATACTGAACAGTTTTGCAGGCATTCCTTACGAAAGCATTGAAGCAAATATAAATGAATAAACAAAAAGAAGAAGCACTTCAATTTGAGGTGCTTCTTTCGTTTGGAGTTTATTCATTTTTTCACACTGAGAAGTCAAGATAAAACTGTTCTTCATCCAATTTATAAAATGTAACATCCGTTCTGCCATAATTAAGCAAATCCTGTTTCCAAACATATGCTCCGTTCGGAACACCAATTCGATTTCTCAGATATTCACCTAACTGTGCATTGCTCAAAGGCGTAGTTATAGCTTTATCGTTTTCCTGTTCAACCCGCAATATCAGCATATGTCCGTCATCAGTAACTACAGTAAAGTGTCTCTCCTCAAGCGGAAAAAAACCGCTTCTAGCAATTCGTGCAGGGAGAGGAATATATGCTTCATTTGGATTTCTTCGATCACGCTGTCCCCAGTTTATTCCTGATTTTTCGCCGGTTTCTCCTCCCCTTGCAAGCAGTGAAAGCGTCACAGACTCTAACCCGGAATTCTCAAACGGTGAAAGAGGATGGTTTTCATTATCTAAAATAGGGTGTGTCGGATGTAAAATTATGTATTCTTCTACCTCAGCATGATTACAGAAAATGCTGTCATTTTCTATCTCACGAAAATATGACATTGCCTCATTCGGATCACATATATTCATAATCTCACGCCTGTTATTGCCAAAAGCTGTCTGTGTAAAATTGGCAGAACCTAAAAAAGCAAAAACAGGATTGTCGTCTTTAGCCCAAATATATAGTTTTGAATGCACAGGAGGCCCCTCACATATATATGAACATGTAAAAGAATTAACTGACGGCGGAAGAGGTTCTGTCATTAAGTCTTTAAATCCGTTATGAACAGAAACACTTAATCCGTCATACGGCACCATCCCCACTATAAGATGAATATCTATAGATTTTCCAGGCGGCAAATCAATATTTTTTATAAACCACGATGCCATATTGGGAGTAGCATATCCAGAAACAATAAACAGCTGATTAACATCCATATTCAAAGGTGTAAAAAGCACACTCCTTCTTAAATTATCTGAAAGCACTATAATCTCTCCTTTGTGAAACAATTTTTATATATAGGTTTGATAACGTTTGCTCTCTGACAGGCTTTATCAATTCACATTCCCATACAGTTACAATATTCCAGCCCAAGTCTCTAAGTTTAGCATAATTTTCTTCGTCTCTTTTTACATTGCCAAGGATTTTCTTTTTCCAATAATTTTCATTTGAAGACGGCCACACAAATTTTGGACATCACTCATGTTTATGCCAAAAACATCCATTTACAAAAACAACTGTACCATACTTTTTTAATACAATATCAGGGCATCCAGGAAGATCTCTGACATTTTTTCTGTATCTCAAGCCTTTAGAAAACAAATATTTCCGTACAATTTGTTCAGGTTTTGTCTCACTGCTTCTAATCCTTGACATGTTATAGCTTCTCGTTTTCGAATCATGATTATCCATTTTATCACCTTTTCAGTATATTTTAAGACCTGTTAACTCTTTTTGCCATGAACATACAATCTCATCTAATTGACCTGCAATATTATCAAACTTATCATTTAAATCCAATGTCTTAACGCTGATTGCATTTCCGTCAAAACTATAATGATAATCCGGTGTAAATTCCTCATCAGTTTTTGCGTAAAGAAGCATCCCGCTGACTTTTCCGGATTTATCATAATCATGATTCTTTACATAAGTATAAATTTGATAAAGATTTTCGGAACGAACAGTTTTTTTGCCGTACATTCCTGTCTGCATACTTTTTCCATAGAATTTTGCATCAATAATAAGCGTATAACCATTGTATTTTAATGTAACATCAGATTTCATCGCCGGCAGAAATTCAATATAAGAATTATCTTCATTCCAGGAAATATATGATGCAGACGGTTTTAAAAAAGGATAGTGACGCCTATAATATTCAAGGATAAATTTCTCATATAGTCTATGCATTTTTTGTTCATCAAATATGTCATGAAATTTTACTTTTTTCTCCTGTTCAGAAATTATAAGTCCTTTTATGATTAAGTAACAAATATTAATCAGCATTCTGTATGAAGCATTATTTCTGTCATATCTAATTGCATCCCACTTAATGCAGGAAATCGCCAATACATCAACATTATAAAAAAATACCATTGATTTTTTTAATGATTTTTTTATTGCAGTATCTACATCATCGGATCCTATCAGCATCAAAGATGTTGATTTTAAAATCTGATTTGCATATGTATTTTCTGAAAGCTCGTCGTATGAACATACCAGTTTTTTTATTCCTATATTTTGATTTATTGTTTGGGAAATGTTAATTTTTCCGTGAGGAGTACTCATCAGCTCCTGTTGAAAAATATATTCTTTGTGCAATCCTTTCTTCACCTGATTTGCAATACCTCTTGAAAATATAGCAGCAAGCAAATTATGAATATTGTCGAATTTTTCAGCGGAAAACTCCTTGAAGCCTCTTTCATTCAAAACTTGAAAAGCATATGCCAACATATAAAATATATTCTGAACTTTTATCATTTTAATGCACCAAGCAGTCTTTCACTCCACTGTTCATATTTGGAAGGCTCATCAAACCAATATTCATTAATCAATGGAAGAATTTCATATTTTATAATCATTCGAAGCATATTTTCATCAAGTACTTTATCACGGCAAAAATAACTGTGCCCGATCCTAAATCCCTTTCCTAAGCTGTCATCTTCAGATATATCCTGATTAAGCTGTTTTATTACAGCTATAACTTTATCAGTCTTTTCAGACGAGCCTGCAAGTTTATCTATAAATTTTTCAGAGTCAAAGGCCGGTTCCATCTCAAAGAAACTAAATCGTCTGCGAAGAGCATAGTCAATTATTGCAAGACTTCTGTCAGCAGTATTCATCATTCCGATAATATAAACATTTTCAGGAATACCAAACTCTTTATTTTTATATAGGATATTAACTTTTTCGCCTCTTTTATCAGCTTCAATAAGCATCAGAAGCTCTCCGAAAATCTTACTGAGATTTCCTCTGTTTATTTCATCAATGATAAAAAAGTGTTTTCTTTTATCACTGCGTGCCTTTTCACAAAAATCATAGAATGGTCCCGGAGACAATACAAAACCATTCTCTGTTGGTCTGAATCCCATAATAAAATCTTCATAGCTGTAACTCTGATGAAATTGTACCATCTTAATACAACTGTCATATTTTCTCCCAAGAATTGAATATGCAAGGCGCTTTGCTGCAAAAGTTTTTCCAACACCCGGAGCTCCCTGCAAAATTACATTCTTGTTCATTTCCAGAAGTTCACAGAGAGTATCATAATCTGTTTCTGATAAAAATACTTCATTAAGAAAATCTTCCCTGGTATATTTGTCAGCCATCTCTTCGTGCAATTCTCCAGATGAAAAGTCTTCCAGCTTTTCTTTAATTATTTCTTCAGGATTTTCTTTGTAGTTAACTTCTACAGGAATAAACATTGTTGCTGAGCCTTTTATTCTGCTCATAATTTTAGAATCAACAATTTCCTCTAATTCGGACTCAATTTCAGGGCATATTTCAAGCATTGCTCTCATCAGTGAAACTGCATTCCTTTCAGTCATCTGAGAAATCGCCTGATTTGGCTCCCATTTAGTAATTGGTGCAATTCCAATAATTCCATATGTATCTTTATACGGGACTAAATCTTCACGTTTAACAGGCTTATTAAGCAATAGTTTCATATCGACCTTTATCTTGTAGTTTCGCCCTGAATATCCAATATCATACGGTTCTTCAGAAACTATTCCTACACCAATTAGTCCAGTATCCCATTTGGGTTTATCTCCGCCCAAAACAACAAATACAAGCTGTCCTTTTTTTATGGAGTCCTGCAAAATATTAAGTCCGTCGAACTCGATATTTTTCTTTTTTGACAGTATATCTTCTACCGTTTCAGCATTTTTTGTTTTTATGCTGAAATAGAGAGCGTCATCTTTTTTTGCTTCAGCAATAATTCTATTGGCCGCATCTTCAATAGCTTCTAAAGGATATGACTTATATGTTTCATAAAAATCAAACAGATACTTGCTTCTCTTTTCTAATGGGCGATCATGCCATCCTGACCTTTCGTTATCAAAAAGAGCATCATATGCGTCCTTATCATTTTTTATATTGGAATATTTATATCCAAATTTATCCGCCAGCAAATGAAGGCTTGAATGACAGTTTTTCTTATATTTATCATCACTGCTTTTTAGCTGTGCAAAATAAAGGCAAACCAAAGCTGTTTTTTCTTTATCTGTCATAATATCAATGTTTATCTTACTCATCATATAAATAACCTCTGAAAAAAATATATTAATAATCTTCAGGAAAAAGTTCCCTGTAAGTTTCTCCTGTATATGGATTAGGATAATCATCAAGCTTTGGAGGATTATTTTTCAGTAAATAGTTAATAACAAACTCCCAATCTTTTTCCAAATATGAAAACTCAATTCCGAAGTTATCAGCTTGTAAATGCACAGGATTCCTTGTGCTGGGAAGAAGATCACCCTTTTTCAAAATTTCTGTATTAGGAACATCATTTTTCAATTTCATAATAGATGCACAGCCGACCATTTTAACTTTTCCGGTTGGAGCATCTTTATCTCTGTCCCAACAAACAGAAGCCATAACAAACAAGTGCGGCAAATCTTTATCTCTCTGGCGAAAATCAATTTTACTCCACTCGATAAGCATCCACCTGCCGCCTTGTCTTGTTCCCTTAACATCTATCTTCCAGCCGTTGATAATTGTATCCTGTGCATCCCATTCTCCGCGAGGGTAATACTCAAAATCAAGATCAATACTAATTCCAAATTCGTTATAAAGCATTTTTGCAAAAGCTACTTCTGCAATTTTCCCAATATAATTATCTCTGCCAATTTCAGCTACTGCTCGCGGTTTTGTATCAGACTGTCCAAACTCAATATCCTGTTGATTTTCAGCACACTTAATTGAAAATTCCAGACATTTTTTCAGTTCATCATCAGTAAGTATGATATCCACAACAACACATCTTCCTTCATTTTTCACTGGTGGTTGATATATTTATATGATAACATATTTCACATAAAATCACAACGGATATAACGATTTATTTATATTTTATTTAACCATCCAGAAATTATTGTGAATTACTTTTACAATAGCAAATATTCGCAGATATGCAGGGAATCAGCTCTTACTACATAACTGCGAAGCAATCATAATTAATTAAATATTTATTTTCTATAAGCTTTATTTTGATTGAGATATATGGCTATCTTCAATAAACTTTATACTTCAGTTATCATTCTCAATGAGGAAATAGAAACTGCTCATAATTAAGGTCGAAGACAATCTCTAATTCGTATCCCCGTGATACTTTCACTTCTCTTATGAGCTGACAGGCTATCATTTTCTTCTGCTCCATTGTTGAGTTATCAAATTCGTCTGCCCATGTTCTGAACTGTGAGTCACAAGCACCTCTTTTCATCGCTTTATTTGTACAGATATACCTCTGTCTGCGAACTCTGTACTGACTGCCGTCTGCCCTGTTGTATCTGTCAATATAGCTTGTTGATACCATCTTCTGACCGCAGTGGGCACAGTATATATTTCCTGACAGCAATGTACTGCCTTTTGTTGTTTTTGCAATTTGCTTTTTTTCTTCATTCTTTGATGAGCGTTGATTTAGTATAAACTGTGCTTGGTCAAAGATATTTTCATCTATGATATGCACACAGTCTTTCGATACACGGTGATGCAACACCACCTGATACTAGATAGCCACAATATATTCTGTTCTTAAGAATACGATTAACAGTATTACATTGAAACTTGCTGTTGTTATGAGTTCTGATGCCGTGACTGTTTAGATAGTCAGCCATTCTATCTGAACCATAGCCTTCCTTGACTGTCATTTCAAATATCTTCTTAACTATCGGAACTTCATCATCGTCAACTAATATGTCCAAACGACTATGTCCATAAGCTATTTTCCCTTTTTATTAATTTCACCGCTTTTTATAAGTTTGTAACCGAATGGTGCAACACCTCCGGTAAATTTTCCGTCCATCATCTGGTTAAGGCGAGTTTTAACACGAGCTGACATTTTCTGACTTTCACCGTTGGCTTGCCAAAATCGTATGTAATTCATAAGCTTATCCAAATGATTATCCATACGCTGTTCGCCCTCGTTAACGCTCCACACCTCTATACCATGCTTGATAAAATTCATTTGTTTTTAATCATATAATATTGAACAAATTATACCGTTCTATAAATTATTTAACATTGCTTGTCGCCATCAATCGGATAATCAAAAATTATTAAATTTCCTTAGCTAGAAATTGACTGTATGATACTATATTTGATTCTCCTGCTAATTCTTTTAAAAAATTATAAAACGTATCATCAATAGGAATAGTAATAAATAAAAACAATCTCTTTTTAGGACGAGAGCAACATACATAAAATAAATTTCTGTTTCTAATAAATGCGGCTTCTTTATCTGCTGGATATCCATTTTTTATCATTGGTGCATATTTCTCAAACTGGTATTGATTCCAACCTCTGCTAACAACGAATACAACATTATCATATTCTTCACCTTTTACCCCATGTTCCGTTGAAAACTCAGATTCTGGATATAAGAAGTGGATTGCAGCCAAAAACTGAGCATAGTCCAAATCTAAAAAATCCTTTATATTTGTATTACTATACATAGTTTCAGGTGCACTATAGTACAATTCATAATATCCTTGAATAGATTGAGGGATAGGAATAAGATTAGAATTAAACACCGTTTTCAAAACATCGATACTTTTCTGAGAACGGGATAATGATAGTTGTTCGTGTAGTTCTTTCCACTGTTGTTTTTCAGACTTTTTGTTGATCGGATATCTCTTTACTTTCAATGTATCAAAAAGCAACTGCATATTATTTGTGTTGAGGGCTTCATATATGGGCTCAACCATATTCATAAAAAATAGTAAAAATGCATCTTCTTTATCCCTCAGTCCATCTGAAATAATGTTCAACAATTTATCATATCCTTGTTGAGAAGCTAAAACTCTATGAGTTATCATTAACACTTTAAGATTTTCTTTAGGACTCATTATTTTATTCTTAATTTGATCTTTCAACTTTGATAATCTTAATTGAAATTCCTCGACCGGTAGGTCATCTTTAAAGTTTCGATCTACTCTCCTTAAGCCGTTATAATCCTCACAAGTAATTACAGTGATTTCACCTTCAAAATCATCTATAGCTGAACGCTGAGGTAAATCTGGACGAATAAAATTTAATGTTTCCACGATTTTAGGAGCCGATCTAAAATTGGAACCCTTTTTAATTTCTCTAATATTCTCATGCTCTATAAGGCCACAAGCTTTGTTAGATTGATATATCGTTTGCCAAGCATCACCGAAAAAGCCAAATTGCGGACCAATACCTTTAGAAATAAAATGCTCTATAAACCGATTAACGATAGACTGGAAAGAGTCTTGGTATTCATCAATCAATATCAATGGATATTTATCACTAAAGATTCGACGAAATTTTGCATTATCCAGCAAGATATTAAAGAGAAAAATGACATCGTCATGATAGAGATACAGTACTCCATTCTCTTGATATCTGTGCCCCAATGTGTATTGAACTTCTACAATTTTTGAAAAGTCCCCTTCTTTTGGCTGTAAACTTTCATTTGCTGATATTATTTCTATAAGCGTACTTTGATATTGTTTAATTGCACTCCACGCAAACGAGTGAATTGTTGAAGGCAGTATGAATGAATCTTTAGCAAGCCTTTCTGCTATAACATCAACAGCTGCATTAGTATAGGTAATACAGACAACATTCTGTTTCTTTTTATGATATTCTGACCATTTGTTGGCTTGTATCCATTCGATTACTCTATTTAAGGAATATGTTTTTCCTGAGCCAGCGCCAGCTTCAACACGAAAAGATACACCTTCCTTAATAGTGTCAATTATTATTTCATCAACCTTATCAGCCTCAGCTTTAGCTATTTTATAATTAGTCTGCTTCATTCTTTCGCTCACTATTAACACCTACCATAATCACATTAAAACCTTCTGATCGTTAAGCCACATTAAACCATTTTTTATGTACTGTGGAATAGTATAGTTTGGGTTATCATAAATTAGCTTTAATGCAAAATCAGTCTTGCTTTTTTCGTCAAACTCAATCTCCGCCTCAGACGGCGTCACTGATAATCCATAATGTGTACGGTTAACATTTCTAATTGCTTCCTCCAAGGATCTTCCGCACAATCCTTGTTCTTCTGTTTGAAATTCAAGGTGGCATTTATCCATTGTTTTTTCATCATCTTTTAAAGCAATTACGTCAGGCAAAGAAATTTTGCTTTTTTCAGAAAGGTTCTTTAGTTTGCGCATCCACCATTTTATCGTTACATTTGAAGTGGTTTTTCCTTTACTAACAACAGATTTAGTTCGACCATCAATCATAGAATCAATATCTGTCAAAATCAAGCAAGGAATACCCAAAAAGTTTACAAATGGAATGAATTTATAAGCATATGCTCCACCAATTTCTATAAGAGCATAATACTGTGCGGGAAGCTTATACTTCTGCGAATTAAACAATCCTTCTTTCTCACATTTTTCTATCATATCCGGCAATAAAAGTCTTTCTGAAGCTCCTTCAATAAAAATAATTTTATCTGCAAAAAATAGATCACATCTGCTCAAGGTGAGATATTTTTTAATAAAATCCATATTAGTTGGGTTATCTTGCGCAAAGGTGTGTAAGTTTTTATATTCAACACCAGTTGTAGTTTTTTGAGCGTAGCGGATTTTTGAAAAATCAATAGTGTTTGCAATATGTGCTGAGTGAGATGTCAAAAAAGTTTGAATATGAACATCAGTAATTGCCTGTAAAAATGTTTCCAAATATTCTGCAAATGCATGTTGCATCTGAGGATGCATATGCGATTCAGGTTCTTCAATAAATAACAGTGGGATACATACATTGTTACCTTGTCCAATTCTCTGAGCGTAATCCGCAAGCAAAAACTCCATTTTTATTAAATTTTTATATCCCAAGCCATTGTGTGAACTCGGCAATGTTTCACCTACTACATCTGAAGTGTATGTGAGTTTAGTGTGATCCATTATTTGCTCATCAATCCTCAACTTAGTGCTTACACCAAGTTGAAGTTCTTCAGCGTTTGGATATCCAAAGCCAACAGCCTTATTTACGACGGAACTAAGAAGTTCATTACTATGCTTCTGAACAGTTTTGTTTGCTTCTTCGACAATTTTTCTTAAATTCTTAATCTCTGTAGCAACATCTGAATTTAACTCGTCGACATTAACACTAAAATAATTAGTAATTAACGCACTCAAAGAGCTATTGTTTTGAGCGCCATCTTCACCTAAAATTCGTTCTGCCGGTATGGAAAAGAATGGAAATAGCTCGGACAACTCACCCTGTGTTTTAATCTGAGTATCACTATAGTTTTTAGGATTAATTGCATATATAGTAAGTCCAAATATTTTAGAGAAACTACTGTTACAAATATCACGAGTTTCTTCTAAATTTGGTAAAAATTCTCCTTCCGTATAAAAAGCATCCTCGAATAACTCATATAAGGAGTTTTCATCTAATTTCAAGCCGTATTCAGCTTTAATCAATGCCGATGTGGTATCTACATCAACATCAATAATGAACGGAGATAATGCGCCTAAGTTAGAATTTGGATCATCTAGAGAGTAATCTATAGTTAATTCAACAGAAGTAAACTGCAATTTTTCATTTAATTCATCGTATGAAATATCCTTTTTCATAAAAGATGTAAATAAATCAAACAACTCCTGTCTTTTGCTTAACGGATAATCATCATAAGATAAAGGATGGCCCTTCAAAACTTTTTCAATTATATCCACACAAGATGTTTTAGCAGTATTGTTTCGACCGACTATTAATGTCATGCTACTATCCACATCCATCCATGCATTAACAAGTAATCGATAATTTTGAACATTAATTTTAGTTAACAACATACTTATTTCCCCCAATTTATTTTTAGAAATATCAGTAATTCCACCACAACTTGATGGATATGGTTTTTGTTTTAATTAGTAAAAACATTTTGTTTATTCTATCACTTCAATAAAGGATAACTTCTAATTATCATTTATTCAATAAATGGCATACAAAGTCAATACTGATAGTGATTTAATATTCCATTCAATTAATTTATTTTTGATTAAGAACCATAACAAGTCATTACTAATCACTTTATTATTCTGTGCTTTAGATAATAAATGATTAATGTAGTGATCCTCTATATTTATTTTATTTTTAATATTTTCCAGAAAATTATAAAAATCTTTCTCACCATTAAATATAAATTTATTGTTAGCTTTTAATGAATCATTCTTAATGGTTTTAAGTAAGCTACAAATACTTTTAGGTTGGGCAGTATTTTGTTTTTCGTAATCATTCAAAATTAAGGTATATATATCTATAATCTCGTCACTAGAAAATAAGACACCTATTTCACGGATGAAATTTTCAACATCATCTGATGTATGTATGAAATTGATTAAGAAATTTGATGACTTTAATATATCTCTAAAAGATCCTTTTTCCCTTATTTCAATATTTGAAGAACCCTTCAAAAAAGTGAGATATTCCGACGCAATACAGTTCTTGTTCCCAACATATTTTAAAATTAATACTAGACTATATGATAATTCAAATAGTTTTTGATTTAGTAGTATTCGTTCTATGGTAGCATTATCCCAAGACCATTCCCAAAGAGATATTATTTGCGCACCATTTATATTTTCTTTTTTACAATAAATAATTATAAAATCATTCATCTTAATAAGTTTTAACAATATACCTAACTTTTGAAAAACAATAGTTTCAGGCTTTACTATCATAAGAGCATAACTTGATAATATTGAAATGTCGTTTGTTAGTACTTTATTAGCGATTCTAAAAGAATTTTTAAAAAATACGTCTTTAACACAATTCATTAATCTCATTCCTTTGGTAGGTTTATTATGAAAAAAGTATATAAATCCAGATATTTAAAAAATATAAGCAAAATTATAACGATGCTATTATTGTTTATTTTAATAATATTATTAACATTCGGCATTTTTGTTGTCATATATCTTCTTATTAGTGTTTCTTTAAATTTTATAAATACTAAGCTAAGTTTGTGTAATTCCAATGAAGAAAATTATATAATTACAATATTATCGTTATTCTTTGAATTCATAATTTTTGCATTACTTAATCATTCACTTAAACTTATTAAGAATATAAAATATTATTACGCTTGTATTAATAGATTTATATATTGTAAATTGCGTGTTAGGTTAAATAATCAGCTTGTGAAAAACATTTTTATTTATGATTATTCATTATACAAAACTCCAAATTCTTCTCAAGAAAGGGTAGTAGCCTCATTTTTAAACAATGAATATGATAGAAAAATATTGTATATTATTGGTGAGAAAAATTCGGGAAAAACAGGAACACTATATTTTATTATGGATAAGGGGGCAAATAAAAGCCTCGTTGATTTTTCTGATTTTAACTGCAACATAATTTATATTTGTAAAAATAATAGTGATAAACAAATTAACCAATTTATTTCAAAATATGTTTCAGAAGTTTATAAAGACAACATTATCCTTATTGATGACTTTGTCGAGTTATCTGATTTAATAAAAATTCAAATCAAGAATAAAATAATAATCCCATATAGCAATTCAAAGGGTAGCTATGCAAAGTCAATAATGATACTTGCGGATAAAAATAATTATTATATTCCCAAAAACGATTCTAACATTATTCCAATTGAAATTAGTACACCTTATAGCTATGAATCAAGCAATGATGCTGAAATATTGAGTCTTTGCAAAAAGCATAACATTACTGATAATAATACTAAAATATGGATATCTGAAATTTTAAAAAACACCAAAGGTCAAGCTGTAATAAATGAATTATTAGATGGCAAAAATGAAAAATTGACGGATTTATTTCTTTGCGTTTTAGTAACATGCAGACATTCTAATCTTGTCAATATAAATATCGTGAAGAGATTATACTTATACGGTATTTTTGACTTTTACTATAATCTCAATTTGCTTTTTGAAGCTGGAATAATCTCATATTTTCCTTTTTATAAATTTACAATTTATTTTAATCATAATGTTTCTGATTGTTTTTTTGCTTTTTTTCACGATAATTCTCATTATTCAAATAAATTATGCGATTATTTTGAAAGTTACTTAAATGTTGATATAGAGAACTATTCTGATATTTGGCTTTATTATGTAGAATATGTTTCAACAAAAGGTAATAGCTCTGGTAACATAGGAAGTGAATATTTTCAAAACGCATTTTTACAGGGGAATTTTACTTATCTGTTGGAAAAGATACAAATAATTATTATCAATTATCCTAAAGCTGAACTTTTGTTTTATAAAGAGCTTGGTTACCTAAACGAAAAGGTTGGAAACAGAAAAAAAGCCATAGAATATTTATCTGAGTATATAAAAATCTCAACATCTATTTATGATATACAGCAATCGAAACTTCTCCTCTTTGAAATATTACATCACAATAGTCTTGAATTAGTTGATTTACAAGAACTTAAAAGTTCAGAAAATGACTTTATAAAGTCACAAGCTCAGTATTGGGAAGAACATATAAATATTGAAAAAGGAAAGTTTAGTTACGATAATCTAAACAAAATATTAGTCAACTATCTTAAACATCAGCAATGTTGGAACAATTATTTAAATTACTATCATATTCTAAGAAGAATGTTTTCTGATCTTGCTCGTGTGTACTTTTTAGGTGAAAATATAGATCACCAAAAATTCTATAAATTAATAGATCTCATGAAAAATAGTCAATTAAAAAATTATCATTCTGAATATGAGGAATTTTTTAATTTATTAACTAAAGCTCACTATGGACATTATGATATTGTTTTTCAATTAGGATTTTATGGTCATTTATTGCATCAATGTATTGAGAATGAATATGGCAATAATCCAAATATAAATACATCTGTGGACACAGCATTAAAATACTATTTTCAATGCGAAAAAGCCTTTAAAGACAGGGGAGATAAAGCCTGGAGAACCGTTGCAGTAAGAAAATGCGAATTGCGTTTGACTCAAGAAATACAATTAATCAACATAATTAATGAGTTGAGAGAAATCAAAGATTTCTTTGTTGAAACTAATAATTATTTACACATAGCTTTTACAGATTGTATTTTGTGTAAGGCTATATTTCTAAATTATTTGCGTAATGAATTGGATTCTAATTCTACTAAAACATATGATAAATGTAATAGTTTGCTAAAAGAAGCAGAAAAACATTACAAAGATTTCGGTAATGAATATGGTTTATATAGAATCAAATTAATAAACTGCTTTCTTGATTTCTTTAATTCGCTTAATATGCATAATAATTCATCAAAAAATATATTTATACATAAATTAGGTAAGCTTAATAATGAAAAATATCCAAGAGAAAAAGAAATGATAGAATATATTCTTGATAAAAAAAGTATTGATAGTGGTTTGATAAATCATTTTTTTACATACTATCCAATTATACTTCAATGATAATATACTATAAGAGTTTACCGTTTTTCTTTATTCTTTTAATGAAATTTCTACTTCTTCCATCTAAATCAGAGCTGTAGCCTTTGTTTATACATTCGCTAATTAATTTTGCCAGTTCTGGAACATCTTCTTTTCTTAGGCCGGATTGAATTGCTCCGCCAACCCCGATTCTTAATCCATATCCTAAACGATAAGGTAATAATCTGTAATTTGTACACAATCCGATTTTTTCTAAGCTTTTGAAGGATGAATAGCATTCATTTTTATTGTTAAATAATATCCATATATGCTGTGTTGGAATTTTGTCCTTATCTTTTTTTAAGACATTTACATTTAGAGAATATAAATTTGATTCCAATTCTTTGCTTATTTCCAACAATTCATTACTGTATATTTTTAATTTATCAAATTGTGTAATTGATTCTCCGGCCATAAACATTTCTTCTGGATGCGAATTTGAGATGAATGTAGATGTTCCGCGTATAATCTTATCCCAATAAGAATCCGCGAACTTTGTGGCTAATACTGCTTTTTGAGGACCCGGAAAATTTTTATGTAAGGTTGATAAAATTAAATCAAATCCCATCTCAAATGGAGATATATAATAACCGCTTAAGATTTGTGTTAAATACTGTGATGCATCAAAAATACAATATGGAATACCTGATTCTTTTATCCACGAAAAATCTTCATAGTACAAGCCCTCACTTCTGTCTATAAATGCGAATCTGGGATTTTTTTCAGATATTAATTTTAATGTTTCATCTTTATCAACAGAAAAATTTTTATAATCAATTTTCGCAGATATAACATTATAACCTAATCTATTTAAAATGTTTTCGGTAGAATAATGACCTCCGGCCTCCTCCGGCAATAATAATATGGTATCTCCAATATTACCTAATGACATAAATGTAATAATATGTGCATGTAAACCTGAAAGACATCTGAAATCTATGTCAGCAGATTTTAATATATTGCACCAAAGTCTTTTATATTCGTAAAATCTGTCGGTATAAATATCCCTTCCGGCAAATATTACTTTTGATTCTTCATTTCTGTAATCATCTGAAATATATAATCCAGTAATATCATTAAATTCCTTCATAAAATCCATTGGAATATTTTCCGTCGGATTTAAAATCAATGTTTCTTTATCCATATATCTCCATATCCTTATTTTTAATTGATAATTAGAAGTTATCCTTTATTCATTATTTTCAGATAAGGTCAATAATACATTTCTGTTAACAAAATATGCTACACATCTTACATTCAACTGGTGTATGTCTATGTAGTGCTTAATCTCATTCTAAGAAAAAAGTATTAAGCCTTAACTAAATCTATATTTCGGGTATGTAATATAAAAACATTTATAATTACCCTTTATGGTATTAATTATAACATAATTTGACAAATATTTAAATAACTTTTACGCAAATCAGTTATAAAATTTCACATAGTGTTTTTATGCATTTTGTATAATACAATTTTGTTTATTGCTCAATAAATAAAATTTTTAGGCAAAATAAATATAGATATTTGAATAGACTTTCTTTATTTTCTGTTGCATAATAAATTTATAAACAATAAGGAGCTATATGCGATGGAAATAAAAAATGTACAAGCAAATAATCTAACAACTGATTATCTAAACTTTTGCCTTTCAAGAAAAAATCTCGATCAGAAAACGATAAAATCATACACTATTGATTTAAGGCAGTATTTTGAATTCACTATGGAATCTGCTATTGAATGGACAAACAAAAAATCCATTGAGCAATACATTGATTTACTGCATTGCAAGTACAAACCTAAGAGTGTAAAACGAAAAATCGCTTCGCTAAAAGCATTTTTTCACTATCTTGAAATTGAGGAACTTATTGATATTAACCCTTTTCATAAGATACAAATCAAGTATAAAGAACCCTTTATTCTCCCAAAAACTATTCCCATAAATAATATTGAGCAAATTATTAGCTTTGCTTATCTACAACTTACCAAAGCTAAAACTGACTATACTAAGAAAGTTGCTCTGCGGAATACACTCATACTTGAGTTACTGTTTGCCACCGGAATGAGGATTTCTGAACTATGCACACTTACAGCTGAACAAATTGATTTTAATGATTACATAATCAAAATTTACGGAAAGGGCTCAAAAGAACGCCTGATTCAAATCTGCAATCAAAATGTTCAGGAGTTGCTCAAAAAGTATAATCAATCATTTAAATTTGAAATAGCAAACAACAAATTTTTCTTTATAAATAGACTCGGAAACCGTCTATCTGAACAGTCTGTTCGTAATATGATTACCAACTATGCAATCGGTGCAGAAGTGCCGCTGCACATTACTCCGCATATGTTTCGTCACTCTTTTGCAACTCTACTGCTTGAAGAAGATGTTGACATACGCTATATTCAACAAATGCTGGGTCACAGTTCCATTACAACAACGCAGATTTACACGCATACGAGTATCAACAAACAGAAGAATATTCTGTCTTCCAAACATCCGAGGAATAAACTTGAAATTGGGATATAATAAAAGCCTTGCGGGATTTTTTAACTCACAAGGCAATCAGAATACTTTATTCACTTTTATCAAAATCATTTTCTATTACATTGGAAATGAGATTTGAAAAATCGACGGCATTTTTTGAAGTAATAACAGGCTTTCCGGTTCTTTCCTCGATATCTTTTCGTGCATTTCCGGCGACTTCTCCGCCCTCTTTTGCAACACTTCTGTTTTCAGAAAAAGACTGAGGATTCTTCTCTTTGGAAATCTCAGTTGTGGTAGCTTCTGCCAACATATTTAGTACCAACTCAAGCGTACTCATATTATCTCTCAGGTTTTCCTTTTTCAATCCTTTGAGATTTTTATACTGGCGGGTTGTCATTCCTGACCACGCTTTTGTGATTTCATCAGTCAGAATTGCATATTCTACACCCTGCTTTACACCACGAGAATCCCATTCATCAGTAAGCTCTTTTCTTACCTGTATAGCCTGAAGTCGTTGATTTATCCACTCGCGACTATACCCTTTTTTCAGGTATGTTTCAAGAGCTCGCTCTATGGTAAGTTCGGGATCAATAGTTTCATCTATTCTTTCTCTGCCAACTTCTGCAAGCCACATTTTAAATGGTTCTGCTTTTGGTGACGGAATAGATTGAATTATTCTCAAAAGTTGCTCTGTATTTGCAACATCCGTCTTGTAATTTTTACCATCCTTAGGAGATTGCATTTTCAGTTGTACGATATTTTCGTACAACTGGTTTGCTCCTTCAGCTTTAAGCTTTCGCTTAAGATCGCTCCAGTAACGACGAGGTTCGTTACTGTCAGTCAGAACTGAAATTACATCAACTATGGAAAAATACCATTCTTCTTCCGACTCATTCCACGCAGTACGAATCTTTTTATCTTCAAAAATTTGTATTTTATTTTCTTCGCTCATATATATTCACCCACTTCTAAGCTGAAAATATTATAGCAGAATAAATTTGTAAATTCAATCTATTAGGCTTTATAGAGATAAGAATTGTTCATAATTAAGGTCTAATATAATCTCTAATTCATAACCTCGTGATACTTTCACTTCTCTTATGAGCTGACAGGCTATCATTTTCTTCTGCTCCA
>OGUJ01000269.1_pt1 | contig 42677 bp, 34 predicted proteins | sample 1573661 | NCBI WGS metagenome assembly OGUJ01 (sample SAMEA2581933, study PRJEB24529) | metagenome | biome: Human gut stool | place: China | collected 2011
ACTGCGGCCGATGTGTCTGCCGTAATTGAGAAATCTCTGTCAGATAAGGATCTGCATACGATTACCGTAGATCGCGGAAAAGAATTTTCCTGGGCTGAAAAACTAGAGAAAGATCTCAAAACCAAAGTGTATTTCTGTTTACCTCATCATCCATGGGAGAAGGGAAGCAATGAAAATACCAACGGTCTTCTTAGAGACTTTTTCCCAAAAGGAGTGAGTATCGATAAAATTTCTCAGGCAGAAGTTCAGAAACGATTCAATGCTCTGAACTTCAGACCCAGAAAACGTCTCAATTGGAAGTGCCCGGCTGAAGTCTTTTATTCAGTAACTTTGCACTTGATTTGATAATTCACCTTTTATATTTGCCGATTCCTTCCTCGTTTGACGTCACTGTCGAAGGAGGGCTGTTCGACACATACGGCTTTCACACGGTTTCTGAAATTGAAAATCCACCTTTCCCGGTTGAGGTTTCTCTTAAAGAAATGATTGATACGGTTATCAGCGTGACCGATTTCGAGAGGCATTGGGATAGAGCAGCGCGTTTGTATTTCGGAGGCTCGGCCACGATTTCCTTCGTTGATCCCGACGACGTTGCTCATCCGGTTTTAGTTCAGGAAGATCTGCTTGCCGAGGCACAGGCTGATGGATTGCACGTGCATTTGAATAATGCGATCGTCGGCTTTCTGAAGAACCGTCAAAACGATCGAATCTGGCTTCAGATTGCCTTTGGCGACAATCCGTATGGCAGTGCGTTTATTCTCTTTCGGGTTTCCCGGTCAGGGGAAAACCTTACGGGCGGTCACTTTTTCTACTCAGAGCAACTGTGGGACATCGAACAGCCACCCAGAGTTTGCTTGGTCTCACGTCGATTGGCGAAGAAACTTTTCACGATCTACCCTCTGCTGCCCCCATACGGATCGCCTGACGAGCTGATCCTCGCCATGTCGTCTCCGTAAAACAAAAGCATCTGCCTTTCCGGCTTTCGCTGAACCCAGAACGGAATGGTTTCTGAAAATTCTGGCGGCCTTCCGCAGATAGCGGGGCGGAGCCGAATTCCGTGAAACAGTAAATCTTTACCGAGGTCATGCCCTGTGATCTAAAAAAAAATCCGGCGAACCCGTGAGGGTAGCGCCGGAATCAAAGTTTCGTTATCACATTAAAGGCAAAACACCGTTTGACCAGAGCAGCTCCGAAGCGGCCCGGAGCTGATTGAGAACACCACAATGTATCTCAACGTCTGACCTCACTTTACTCCAGATCACGGGAATTCGCATCACCTAAAAAGCAACTCAAGCGTAAATTTTTATCCAGATTTACCCTATATAGTTATGTTTTTATTTAGTTTTGCTATAAATTTAATATATTGATTTAAATAAAAAAATTCCGGCAATCTATAAGAAAGCCGGAATTAAAAAACACGTTCAAAGGAGAAAATTCACTTATGCTCTTCACAGCTCTGCCGTGGCGCAAAACTGAATGGGAAACACCGCTGCGTGTTCCTCATCGCATGAGAATAATGTAGTACCGAAACCTGCAAAGTTCTGCCGCGAATTGCAACAGAATTGTGTCTGATGCAACGCGTCTGAGACACTTTGCCGCCCCTATCCCTGAAATCCGATTAGTTACTGTTTTTTAAGGACAAAAAAATGCCGGCGCTCAGGAGAGACCGGCACGGGAAAATTCACAATCCATCGGAGAGATGTCGCCTTCGCTTTCAGGGACCGCGGCGCGCGGTACCCGTTAAAGAAGATTTTTTGTGTCTTCCTCAATGCGTAAGAAAAGCTTATTCCTCTTCTCCGCAAAGAAAGCTTCTCCGCAAAGAAAGAACCCGAATTGCAACAAAATTATGTCTGTTGCAACACAGGCCTTAAAGAAACTTTCTTCCTTCCGAGTGGTTTCTGTATTGAATTCAGCGTGGTATCGATTCACTTCTTCTTTATCGATCTGTATCTGTGTGTCGGCTGACAGTAGGAAAGAGTTCACTCCCGGACGGTTCCCCCTTCCCTGGCTGAGGAGAGACCTGGGAAAAGGGAATCGCCCGGCGTGAATTCTTAACTGAGAGGCTTCTCGGCCGCGGCGGACTCACCCGCGATCTGGCCATAAACCAGCGCCTCGCAGACGTTAGAAGAGCCCTGATAGATCGAGCCCCAGATGGATCCGAGCTCTCCCGCGACATAGAGGCGGGGGACCGGACGGTCAAATACATCCATCACGCGCGCCTTCACGTCGCGCTTCGGTCCCCCCTGAGTGTTAAGAAGCGCGGGGTACGCCTCAATCGCGTAATACGGTCCCTTCTCAGACAAGGGAGCCGAGAGTGTCGGCACATCGGTTCCAATAAACGCGGACTTCCCGGTCTTCTTGATCTTCCGACCGAACTCGGTGTCGCGGCCCGCCCGGATATCGGCGTTCCACTTCGCGACCTGGGCTTTCAGGGCGTCTGCCGGCACGTGGATCTGCTTCGCAAGCTCCTCAAGCGTATCCGCTTTCTTCACGACACCGCTCTTAATTTCAGCCGAGCTGTCTTCGCTCCAGTGATAGCCTTCGATCCCCGCCGCGTATCCATACTTGAAGTGCGTGGGCCGCCCGGCAAGCCGCCCCGCCTCATCCATCACGATGTAGCAGGGAATCGCCGGATACTTATGCTCCACCCCGTTCAGCGGATTCACGGCATAGATAAAGCCATGGAAATCGACCCCCGCTTCGTTGCAGAACCGCTTTCCGTCCTGATTCACCATGATGTAGTTCGGCGTCATCATCGTGACAAATACCGCTGCCTTGCATCCCGGCACCTTGATGCCTAGCGGGCAGGAGTAAGAGGTCATGTGCCAGAGACGCGCTCCCATTGAGGCCGCCATCCGGAGACCGTCACCCGTGTTTCCCGGGTTCCCGAGCCCGAGGATCTTCGTCCCCTGGGCGAAATTCTGAAGCGACTGGGGGTCGTATTCATAGCCGCCGCAGGCGAGAATCACGCCTCTCCGGGCCCTGACCCGGACGAGTTTTCCGTCATGCTCGACGAGAGCGCCGACCACCGTGTTCCCCTCGCGGATCAGTTCCTTTGCCGGGCTTCCGAGCCAGACCGGGATCTTCCGGTCTGTCTCCACCGCGGTTCTGAGAACCTTGAAGAGCTCGATGCCGCCCGGCTGATGGCCTCCCACGCGGTACTTCGTGATGTTCTCCGCGAACGGCAGATAGGGATAATTCGCGTGACCTGTGACGCGGAGCTTGGACGCGGGCGCGATCCGCTTAAAGAATTCCGGGAGCTTCACCGCCCGCTCGCAGAACGTCCTCACGAGCGCCCCATCCATTTCGTTATCCGCGAAAAGGAAGGTCTTCTCGAGATACTGGTACGCCTCATCCGCGTTCTTCGGAATGATGAAGCCGCCGCCGGACGCCCGGGTATTGCCGCCCCCATCCTTCATCTTCTCGATCACGAGAACCTTTGCCCCGGCGTCATGCGCCGTAATCGCGGCGGCACCGCCCGCTCCGCCGTAGCCGATCACGAGGACATCGGTCTCGGTGTCCCAGTGAGTCTTCGGTTCCGCCTTGGCGTCAGCCGCGAGCAGCGGCGACGCGGGAACCGCGGCCGCCCCCGCGGCCGCGAATTTCAGAAATGTCCGCTTGGAAATAGCAGTCATGGTCTTCTCTCCTTCTGACAAGGTAAAAATCGGCAGCGCGCCGGTAAGCCGGTTTCGAATCCGCAGGTCCGGCTTTTGTCAGTGGCGGCGCTACCGGATATGCAGCTCGCGGCTGAAATCGTGGCAGCGGGCGCATTCGAGCACCGCGGGCTTATGCCCCCGGTGGCACTTCGTGCATTCGATCTTTCCGAGATGGGAATCGTGGGGATTGATTTCGAGGCTGTCTGTCTGCTCGGCAAGTTTTTCGTAGCTTCCGCCGTGGCAGGACAGACACTTCTCTTTTTTGACCGGCGCGGGGTGCGCCGCGTCCGCGTGGCAGGATTCACACTTCAATCCGCGCGCGATATGGCGGTCCGCGAGATTCTGGACGGCTGCCGGGGATTCTCCAGCCGCCATGGCGGCGGCCGCGAGAAATCCGAGCGCGAGCATCACGATCGTTCTCTTCATCGTTCTCTCCTAAGGTGCTGCAGAGCGCCGCGACCCTTCTCCCAGGCTGAAGAGAGGGCTCTTTCCCGTGTCGCCGGGCAATCGTTCCCCCTCCTCCCGATAAGAGGCATGGCGCTGATTTAATTCGTTATTTTTGGTTCTTTCTTAAGTCACGCTTAATCTTACGAAGGAGATACCGTGACCACAATTCGTTTTTTCTGAAGGATTGGTTTTTTTTTTTACCAAGGCGGAAACGAGAGGCAAGTAACTTAAAGAGAGGCGGTTTTGTGTCTGAAGAAACTGAGGCCCGCGGCGATCGCCATTAACTCCGTCGCCTTCAGAAAAGCGAAGGATCAGGAGAAAGGCCTCGCCTTCACCGTTCTTCTGATGACAACATTGCCGCTGCTGATTTCATCCGTTCTGGCCGATAGAATGTATTTATCAGGTTAGACAACAGAAGCGCGAAAAAGACGCGCGGAGAAACAGATGGGACTTTTCGACGATATTCTCGACACCACGGTAAAAGTCGCGGGGGTTACCCTTTCAGTAGCAGGGGGCGTAGCCGTGAACACGGTCCGTGGGGCAGCTGCCGCGGTGGGAGACGCGCAGGAAATCGTGTCCGGTCTCACCCGGCTCGATTTAACGCCCATTGAAAACGTCGCCGAACGCCGGATTTCCGGAGCCGTTTCCGGCATTGAATCCCAGGTCAAAACCGCCGCGACGCTTCTCGACGAACTCGGCGCCTGTGCCATGGATTCTGACCGCCCGTTCTTGACGGACGAGAATACCGAGCGTCTGACAAGTCTCGCGACAGCGGGTCTCGTGGTCGCGGCGGGCGGCTCACTCGTCTCTTCAGTCCTCCCGGATGACCTGGGGTTTGACGGTGGGAATGAAACGTCTGGCGGCCTCCTCGCTTCTGACCTCTCTTCGATCCCGACCGAAGACGGCATGTTTGATGGCGACAGCGGCGACCTATCGGATTTAGCGAAGGCGGGCGAACTCGAGGATACCGATCACATTGAGAGCGAGGACATCACGCGGAGCCTCGCTTCGCGCGACGCGTTCCTCGAAGAGAACGGCTACGACGGCGTCCCGGACGGGTACGAGGTTCACCACATCGTGCCTCTATCTGAGGGCGGCGCCGATACCCCTGACAACATGATTCTCCTCACCGAAGACGATCACGCCGAAATCACGGCTGAGCACGGCCGCTTTTACGGCTGGCATCGCGCGTAACGGGCTCTTCTGAACCCTGGATTCGTTACCGCGGGGAACGCGTATAAACTCCGAGCTGGAAGCGGAAATTTTTCAGCGCGGCGGCACTTATTTCACCCCCTCGCGCAGGCAAAAAAAATCGGCAGATTTCAAAAAAAATCTGCCGAAAATCAACTACTTGTCATTCAAAGGAGAGTCGTCTTGATCCAACTGCAAACCTGTGCCCAGAGACGGAGGGGGCTCAGAATGAAGGGGGTTCCAATTCCTTCATTCCTTTCGGTTAAGGAGAACTATACCGACCGACCCTGAAAAAAAGTTATGCGGATTTGCAACAAACAAACGGCCCGTGTAACAAAAGATATCCCGGCTTCATCCGCGCTTAAGATATCCCATTGAAAAACAGGGTAAGCCTCTGTTTTGTCTGGATTTTCAAGGACAAAAGGCGCCTCAGGGGTCCATTCTCTGACGCCCTAAAAAAGGCTGTCTTTTCAAGAGAATAGAATGATTCTCATCTGACCGCAGTAACAAAAAACCGTCAGAGCCTTGATTCATAAAGAAAAACCGGAGAATCGCGACAATCCTCCGGTCATCCGTGAAACATTTTTTTATGGCTATCCACAGTTGTGGTGGAAAAGGTTTGAGTGAGTCAATAACTTTTCCTTATAAAACAGCAACTTTGGCACACTGCCTAATTTTTAGGCATCGCCGTGAAACACCGATAAACAGGGACGCGGGTTCCCCTTTACTTCGAGCATTTCAGGTCGATCAGCACAGAGGCGACAGAACCCGGATCCGCGCCAACCCAGGATTCAGGGTAGGTTTTGGACGCGAGCGCCGCGCCTTTCCCGTAACGGTCCGCGTAGAACGTGACACCGGTATAGGCGATCTTCCTCGCCCCGCACTGAATCCGGAACGTGTTCACGGCGGATTTGGCGTCCTGGTTCGCGGGGAGCTTCCCGCCCGTAAACACCGTTTCCATCACGTACGCGGTGTCACCCGTTCCCGCCTTGATCATCCGGTAGAACCCGTTCTGGCGATCCACCCAGCGGGGATCCCAGCCATTCGCGTCAGCGAACTTCCCGGATTCGAGTTCGTCCGTCTGCAGCGGCACCACGGGGGCAGCGAGGACCGCGTTCCCCGTGCCTAAGAGTGTCAGAGTGAGGGCAGCCGCGATTGCGAAGCGCTTCATGCTTTCTGTTCCTTATCGTTCTCTATATAGAAGGTGAAGAAGAGATTACTCCCGCGGTATCGTTTTCTTCACGACCGCGGGGTTCCCGGCGGCGAGTGAGTCATCCGGAATGTCCCGAGTCACGACAGAGCCCGCCGCGATGATGCAGCGTTTCCCGATCGTGACCCCGGGGCACACGATCACGCCGCCCCCGAGCCACGTATCCTCACCGATCGTGATCGGGCGCGCCTTCTCAATCGTCTTCCGGCGTTCGAGATAGTTCACGGGGTGATTCACGGTGTAAAGCTGACAGTTCGGGCCGATCTTCACCCAGTCACCCAGCGTGATCGGCGCCTGATCGAGGAACACGCAGCCGTAATTCACGAAGACGTTCTCTCCCATCCGGATCCCGTTCCCGTGGTCACAGAGGAACGGCGGGCTCACCATCGAGCTCTCGGGGCACCCGGGGATCAGGTCGAGGAGCGCCGCGCGGTACTCCGCGCTGTGCACCGTGTCGCGCTTCCGGAACGCGGCGCACGCCTTCCGCGCGTGCGTGAGACTCGCGTGGATCTCAGGATCCATGAAGTCATAAACCTCGCCCTGCCGCATCCGCTCAAATTCAGTCGTCATCTGGCTCACCTCCCTCTCACGCGCCTCGGTATTCCATCAAAGCTTACTGAAAGTTTACGTAAAGAGGCGTTGCAAAGCGTGGCTCAGGGGTGGACCCTATCCCTTTATGCTTAGAATAGTTAGCCGTCTATTCATCAACTAACCACAAAACATTACCGAAGTATGAAGAAAATCATTCTGCCGATCGCCATCGCGCTCGCGATGACGGTACAGACCGCGTGGGCTGACGCGGCCTCTGAAGTCGTTAAAACCCAGGGCGCCGAAATCATTACGGTTCCCGTGAAGGACGGCATCATCGATACGATGTCGGGCGTGATTTACAGCCAGGTGAAGACCCCCCGTAACGTTCAGGGTCTCCGCATGACGCTGATGATCCCGCGTAACAACGCGAAGAAGCCCGCGATCGTCTACTTCCCGGGCGGCGGCTTCACTTCGGCAGCGTATGAGAAGTTCACTGAGGTGCGTTACGCCCTCGCCCGGGCCGGGTTCGTTGTCGCGGCCGCGGAATACCGTCCGATCCCGACGAAGTTCCCGGGTCTCGTGAATGACGGCAAGGCAGCGGTCCGGTTCCTTCGCGCCCACGCGAAGGAGTTCGGCATTGACCCGAACCACATCGGCGTGATCGGCGACTCGGCGGGCGGCTATCTCGTTGATATGCTCGGCACGACGAACGGCGAAAAGGCCTTTGATAAGGGTGACTGACTCGATCAGTCCTCTGACGTTCAGGCCGTCGTTTCGATGTACGGCATCTCGGACCTCAAGGATATCGGTGAAGGCTTCTCGCCCAAGGTGGTTGAGAGCCACAAGTCGCCGTCCGCGACCGAAGCGATTCTCGTGAACGGCTTCTCCTTCGGCACTTCTCCTGGCGGCTCGATCCTCTCGGATCCGAAGGCCGCGGATTACGCGAGCGCGATTCGCCACGTGAAGGGCAAGGAACCCCCGTTCCTCCTGATGCACGGCGTGATTGATCCTCTCGTCTCCCCGCTTCAGAGCTCAAAGCTCTACACCGCGCTGAAGGCGAAGAACGACGACGTGAAGTTCGTTCTCGTGAAGAACGCGAAGCATGGCGATCTTCCCTGGTTCCAGCAGCCGGTGATCGACCGTATCGTGCGGTTCTTCAAGGATAAGCTCGGCACTCCCGCGAAGGGCGAACAGTCGAACGGCATCTCGCTTTAATAAAAAACGCCCTCTTTATATAAGGGCGTCTGAATAGCGAAAGAGGCAGATTCCATTCACCGGGATCTGCCTCTTTTTTCGTTTCTCTGCCTCGCGGCAAAGCCGGATTACTTCATCCAGGGCGCCTTGTCGTCCACGAGCTTCGCGTCCGTCATCGTGAAGCCGCCGAGGCTGTGAGCCTTCGTCTGGATGCAGATGTATTTGAGAGAGGAATCCGCCGCGGCGCGGATCGCGCGCTTGCCAGCCGGGTCGATGCGGAAGCTGTCACCGGCCTTGATCGGGAGCGTCTCGCCGTCGATCCAGAGTTCGCCCTTCCCTTCGAGAACGATGTAGAGCTCTTCGTTATTCGTGTGGACATGAACGAAAGGCACGCCGCCGTTCGGGGGAACCGTGTTGATCGACACCTCAGCGCCCGTGAGTCCCAGCGCCTCGTGCAGTTCAACGCGGGGAGCGGGTTCAGAGTGGACGAGCTTGTAATTAGCCATTGCAGTATCTCCAGTGTATTTATTCGACATCTTATTATTAGATGTCTAACTATTAATCAGACTGAAAAATTCAGTCTTGCCGAATTCCTACACGCCTGCCGCCTTCTTAAGCAGCAGCTCTAGCGTCTGGGCTTCTTCAGGGGTCAGGTTCCGCGTCATTTCTTTTGAAAGCTCTTCTGACACCTCGTAGAACATGGGTTCGAGCGCGCGGCCCTTATCGGTCAGCCACACTTCGGTTTCCCGCCGGTCCTTCGTGCTCCTGCGGCGTTCGACGTAGCCCGCCGCGATCAGCTTATCGACGAGCACCGTCACCGTCGGCTTCGTTCTGTGAGACCCCGCCGCGATATCGGTGCTTGTCGCCCCGTCGTGACGCAGCAGGTAATTCAGAATGTCGCCGTGGCTCGGCACAATATCCGTCACCCCGCGCCGGCGGAGCTCGGAAACGAGAAAGCGGTTCGCGTGAGCAACAATGTGACCCGCTGACTGAGCGATAAAGTTGATTGCCATAACCGATATATTAGTTAGATATCTAACTAAATGTATGCGTAATAACCCTAATTAAAGGGCAGAGTCGGATAAGAGATTGGGGGCGTTTTCGGCGGGGTATCTGCCCCGCGTTTGTCTCAGCCCCAGAGCTCGCGGTAATTACGGGCGAAGAGATCGAGCCCCTTCTGGACGCGCTCTTGGTACGCCTTTTCCGCTTCAAGCACCGCGTCCGGAATGGGATCCAGGCTTCCCGCCTCTGACTTCTCGTACCACTTCACGAGCGGCGAATGGCGCTCATCCTTCTTGATTTCCTTGAAGCTCCAGATCATGGCGTCCAGCACCTCGTTCCACGCCTTCTGGCTCTCAAAGGCATCGGGGAACGTGCGGCGGGAAGACTTCCGGAACTTCTTCAGCCCCTTCAGAATCACGGGAGCGAGCGTGTAGTAGAGGCTCCAGGTATCCACCTTCTTGAATTTGATTTTCTTCATTCCGAATTCGGACTTTTTCTATTGGATATCTTTTTATCCTAGCGGATTTAGGGTGGCGCTGCCCGGTATACCGGAGTTCCCGAACTCTCTTTACAATCGCTCTCATCAGTTTCGCGCTTAATAAAAAGAAAGAGGATTCCCGCGATGGAAAAGAAGTCGCTTGTGATACTCGCTACGTCGCACTTTGTGACCGACCTGAATCTTGGGTCGCTCCCCGCCGTGCTCCCGTTTTTCGTGACGGTCTATGGGTTTGACTACAAGTCGGTCGCCGGGCTCATGTTCGCGTCGAGCTGCCTTAGCACCATCGTGCAGCCGTTTTTCGGGTGGCTCGCCGATAAAGGCCCCCGCCACTGGTTCATGGGGCTCGGGCTCCTGATCTGCGGGATCTCGTTCGCGCTCGCCGGGTTCTTCACGAACTACTGGGCGATTTTCGCCGCGATCCTGCTCTCCGGTGTCGGAAGCGCGATCTTCCACCCCGAGGCCGCGAAACTCGTGAACGCGATTTCTGGCGCGAAGCGCGGCATGGGAATGAGCGTCTTTTCAGTGGGCGGGAACGGCGGCTTCGGCGCGGGGCCGCTTCTCGCGGTGGCGCTCATCACGGCGTTCGGGCTCCACGGCATGGCGTTCTACGCGATCATGGCGCTCGCGGTCGGGGTGCCGCTTCTACTCTTCAGCTCCAGAATCAAGGTGCCAAACGAAGGCGTTAAGCCTGTGAAAGCCGCAGCGGCGGTCGCGGAAGATCCTCAGGCGAACGACTGGAAGTCGTTCTCGAAACTCACGGTCTTTATCGTCCTTCGGTCCGCCTGCTACACCGGGATCAATAGCTTCCTTCCGCTCTACTGCATTTATTCCCTTGGGGCCTCTCACTCCGCCGCGAGCGCGACGGTGTCGGTGCTTGCCTTTGCCGGCATCTTCTGCACGTTCCTTGGGGGGCCGCTCGCCGACCGCTTCGGCTACGCGAAGATGATCCGGATCGGGAGCCTGCTCCTTGTCCCGGCGATCGCGCTTGCCGTGCTGCCGCATAATATTTTCTGGGTCTACGCGATGCTGATCCCGATCAGTCTCGCGTTTAACATCACGTATTCCCCGTTTGTGGTTCTCGGACAGAACTTCCTCGCGAAGAGTGTCGGGTTCGCGTCCGGCATCACGCTTGGGATCTCGTTCAGCGCGGGCGGCATTCTCGCGCCGGGCCTTGGGTGGTTCGGGGATAAATTCGGGATCGCGTTCACGATGGGGCTCCTCGTGGTGCTCGCGCTCGCCGCTCACCTGATTTCCTACTTCATTCCGAAGAAGCCCGCGGGGACACCGGCTTCCGAAGTGAAACCGAAACCCGCGAAACCCGCCGCCTGACCGGACCGGGTTTCTTCCCAAATAAAAAGCCTCTTTCTTCCGATAGAAAGAGGCTTTTTTGATGGCCTTGAGCGCCTAAGGGGATTGAGGCGCTGGTTCTCGCTCTCAGTCTTCCTTCAGCCGGCCCTTCGCGGCGTTGGGCTTAATAAAGTGCTCGAGCTGCCAGGCCCAGAGCGCTTCGGATCCCTCGTGCGTCCGGGCATTCCGCTTCATCACCTGCGAGACCTTCACGCCGTGCTCGTTCCAGGCGCGGCCATCCGTCGCCGCGTTCAGCATCATCGGCTGGAACCGGTCAAGCGACCGCGCGAATTTCGCTTCAGGCGTTTCCCACGCCTCAAACTCTTCCCAGAGAGCGCGCATTGTCTTCCCCTGATCCTCGGGGAGCTTCGAGAAGAGGCGGTCCGCGCCGCTCGTTTCCCGCGTTTTCTGCGTCGCCGCGCCCGCCGCGTCGTACGCGAACGTGTCCCCGGCGTAGATCTCCACGAGGTCGTGGATCAGGAGCATCTGGATCACGCGGCCGGTGTCGACTTTTTTGTTCGCGTATTCGGAAAGCACCATCGCCATCACGGCCATATGCCACGCGTGCTCGGCATCCGTCTCTTTCCGCGACTCATCCGCGAGATACGTTTCCCGGACAATCGTCTTCTCTTTATCAATCTCAAGGCAGAAGTCGAGCTGGCGCTTCAGCCGCTCTTCCTTCTCCGCAATGTCGTTCGCCACACCTGTCTCCGATAGATACCCGACCCCGGGGCTGAGTTCTTTTTTCTCTATCCCGGCACCGAAGCCAACATTTTAGAAATCAAATCGATAGAATGGAGCCATTTGCTCAAAATTTTGAGCGGCTTTAAAAACCTTAGGTGAGTAATGTCAGCAAAACTGAAGCTCCGGGCGGATACGCTCAGCTGCTTTTTCTATTTTCTGATGGTGGGTGTCTACTACGCCCTTTTCACGTCCCGGCTTCCGGCCATCAAGGCGGAAACCGGAATCGGAGACGCCGAGGTGGGAATTTCGCTTCTCACGCTCGGGATCGCATCCGTCACTGGTCTCATTTTCTGCGGCCGACTGATTGAGCGTTTCACGTCGCGCCGCCTCCTTCAGGTGTCGTCGGTCGCCCTCTGCCTCATCGTCCCGTTCGCGGGTCTCGCCCCGAACGCCGTGACGCTTTACCTCGTGACAGCGTGTCTCGGGCTCGCGATCGCGATCTGGGATGTCTGCATGAACGCTCAGGCGCTGCTCCTTGAAATCGAGACGCATGGCCGCTATATGGGGAAAATGCAGGCGGGCTACAGCTTCGGCTGCATCTTAGGCGCCCTTGTCGGCGCCCTGTTCGCTTACTTCTCGCTCTCCCCCTTTGTCACGTTCCTCGCCTTTTCTCTTACGACGCTCTTCTTTTGGAGCTTCGCGTTCCGGCACCTGAAGGATGACCTCCCGAGGCAGAAAACGGAGAAGCGGGGCCGCATGCCGCTCTTTATCTATTTCTGCGGGTTGCTTGAGATCCTCGCCTTTACGGGCGAAGGATCGATCGGCGACTGGGGCTCGATCTTCCTTCACTCCGCGAAGGGGGCGACGGAAGCCACCGCGGCGCTGAGTTTCGGTGTCTGCGCGCTCGCGATGATGCTCGTCCGCACGCAGAGCGACTCGCTTCGGGAAAAAATCGGGGATCAGAAGCTGATCGGGGGCGGGGCGCTCCTTGCCGCCGCGGGGTTCCTCCTCTCCATCTTTGTCTCAAACCCCTGGGTGTGCCTCGTCGGTTTCGCGATGATCGGGGCCGGCATCGCCCCCGCGGTTCCGGTCATCATGAGCCGCGCGGGAACGTACCCCGGAGTGGATCCTGGCGCCGCCTGCGCGACGGTCTCAACGCTTGGCTACGGGACGCTTCTCTTTATCCCGCCGCTTCTCGGCTCGGTCGCGGAGCATGTGGGACTCGATACCGCGTTCTTCATCCCGTTCACGATGGCGCTCCTCCTCTTCGCGGGCAGCTTCGCGCTCAAACCCCGGAACTGATCCGCGAACGGTCAGAATCCGGAATACAGGGAGCCTTCGGGCTCCCTTTTTTATCAGCAGGATCTATTCCAGCCCGAGAGTCTTCAGACAAACAAAAACTCCGGCGCTTTACTCGGTAAAGCCCGGAGCTTGGTCGGAAACCCGTTCGACGTTTACTTCACATAGTGAACACGGGAGGGGTCAAACCGTTTTTCCTGCGGGTGGTCGTCGAGCGGATAGCCGATCGGGACGAGCGCGAAAGGCACCATCGTGGAGGGAAGCGAGAGGATCTCAGACACTTTTTCCATCCGGTCCTCAAGCGGCATGAGGCTCATCCAGGTGCCGCCGAGATCAAGCTGCTCCGCTTCAAGAAGGATTGAAAGCGTAGCGGCCGACAAATCCATCTGGCAGTTTTCGGGGTAAATGAGTTTTGGCTTATCGAGGCACGGGACGATCACGACCGGGGCCTTCGCCGCGGCTCCCGCGTAGGGAGAGGCAAGCGAGAGCGCTTCCTTCGTCTTCGGGTCCGTCACCACCCAGAACGCCCACGGACGCTGATCGCCCGCGGACGGCGCCTGCATCGCGACTTTAAGGAGTTTTGTGATGAGCGCGTCGTCGACCGGGAGATCGCGGAACTCACGGACGCTTACTCGGGTAAAAATCGGATCTGTCATTTCGGTTCTTTTCCTTTCCAGGTGTTCCAGTGGACCTGAGCGGGGTTATAGCGGAAGGTGCTCGCGCCGGAAACGGCGTTCGTCGGGACTTTGCCGACCGCCACCATGATTTCGGGGATAACGTTGGACGGAAGCCCCAGCGCCTTCTGAGACGCGGTGATGCGGGACTTCACCGGCGCGAGACTCATCGGGACGGAGTGGAGTCCCATGTGACCCGCCTGGGCAAGCACCGCTTCGGCAGCGGCCCCCGCGTCAAACTGCAGCAGATCCTCAATCTTCGTGTCTTTCAGATTCGCGCAGATCACGAGCACCGCGGGAGCGGTGGCAAGCGCGGTGGAGAAAGGCGACGCTGCTTTGAGGTTCTTCATGACCGTCTTATCCGTCACCCAGATATATTCAAGCGACCGCTGATTGACGGCGGTCGGAGCCGAAAAGGCGGCCGCGGTCAGCGTATCAAGCGTGGCTTTGGGAAGAGGATCCGAGAGATAAGTTCTCGCGGTGGAGCGGGCGAAGACGTCACCGTCCGCCGAAGTCACCGCCATTGCTGAGGTTGAAATCAGGAGTGCGCTCAGTACACACAGAGCAGCTGTTTTTTTCATTTCTGTCCTTTTTGCGACCGGGAGCACCGGCTCCCGGGATTTCACGAGGCTATCGTAATCAGAAATCCATAGCTTTGAGAGACTGAGAATAAGAATCAGTGAAAAAAGTATGTAAAGCGTATCTCCAGACACAGCCGAAAGCCCGCGGAGGCGGCTCGCGCGGGCTTTCCGGGAGGAGCGATCGCAGCCGGAGAAGCTGTCTTACATCGCCGATTCCCCCGAATGTGAGCCCCGGGGGTTAGATGCCAGCTATGGGCTTTTTCCGGGGCTGATGCGGGAGCAGATCTTCGCGGAACCTCTAACTGTTCCAGATCTCTCCGTTCGCATAACTATTATCGCTCCTCAGTCCTGCTTTTGCCCTATCGAAAATCCTGTTGTTTCAGTGAGTTATTTGTTCTACACTTGAAAAGTTGGAGGTGATTCGGGGGGACCCGTTCACCTCCTCTTTCGTGCGCGCGATTAAAAGCGGTTCAGCTCCCGCTTCTCCACACTTCCCCACGCTTCCGCATGAGAAGGCGCCTTAAACGCTTCCCGGGTTCCGGCTCCCTCGTCTCTTTGAAAAAATCTCAACTGTCCGTCTTCATCCCGTTTAGTCCGACCGGATGCGTCAGGATCGATCGGATTCTTTTTGGAACGTCTTCTATGATTTTCTATGAGTATCTGATAGAAATTCATGAAAATCTATTAGCTGCTATCAGGACCTATCAGGTATCAGATCACTTCCCAGCACTGTCAGAAAAAAGTCCCATCAGGCAGAAGACACCCTGATGGGACCGATCATTCCCTTCTGTTTGACGTTTACTCAGGCTTTCTTATGAACCGATTCCAGAGGAAGCACACCGCCATAATGACGAGGATAAGAAGCATGAAGCCGAAGGCGAGCTCGCAGCACTGCGCCATGCTCATGAACTTCCACTTCGGAATCAGATACCAGGAGTCTGAGCTGTTATACATATCAATGAACCACTGCTGCAGGCTCGAAAGCTGAGTGCCGTCCGGCACCACCGCGAGATCGTAGCCGCAGTCACCCGTCGGTTTGAACCAGTCAGGTGCCCACTGCGCGAGCGGGAGATCAAGCGGATAGTGCGGATCCGTCGAGCAGCCCTGCATGCCGAACATTGCGGTCGGATCATCGCTATGAACCGCATGATGAATAGCCTCGAGTTTCACCGAGCACATGAGCCCATACACCGCCCCGTAAATCGCGAGAGCGTATCCCACGATCTTCAGCGCAATGTTTTTCGGATTCACGAGACAGATGATGCCGCCGAGCGCCATCACCAGAAATCCATACCGGATGTAGACGCACTGTTCGCAGGGAGCCATGTAGAGCCACACCTGGAACATGTAGTGCGCGACGAGGACGAGGAGAACACAAACCGCGGCCATCAGGGCCCAGGGCCATCTCATGTCCTGCCACGCGGCGATCGTTCCGATCGGATCGTGCCGCAGCTGAGAGAACCATTTCATGGATACGGCCTCCCGATTACATCTTTGAAAGCTTCTGGATCAGGGCGACGAAGCCGTCAATACTCCGGATGTTCTTTGTCATGATGAGCCACTTGCCGTTCACGACATAAGCCGGGATCCCCTGAATCTTCGCGACGTCATAGACCGACTTCCAGGAGTTCGCGAGATTCTGCACTGCGGCGGTTTTCCGCTCCTTATCGAATTCAGCGGCGCTGATCCCTGTCGCCCCGCAAAGCGTATCAATGAAGGCGCCTTCGCCCTTCGTCCAGCGCTCCCCCTTCCGGTGATAAGCAAAATACACCGCGTCCTTCGCCTTCTTGAAGAGAGAATCCTTCGCTTCGATGCTTCGGCCGGCCTTTTCGTCTTTCAAAATGCACATGGCGAAGAACTCGGACGCCGTGCGGCCGTACTTCCCCTTCGTCTCAAGATGGCGGGGTTCAAACGTCAGCCCCGCCTTTTCGATCATCGGGACTGCCTTCGGGTCGACACCGATGTCGTAGCGGAAACAGAACGGGCAGTCATAGGAAAAGATCTTGATCACATTGTTCTTGCGGCTCGGGAGCGGCTTCGAGAGACGAACGTAATCCGTGCCTTCTTTGAAGTCATCGGCCAGAGCCGGGAAAGAAAAGGCTGCGGAGGCGGCCAGGGCGGCTGAGAAAAGCGTACGACGTTGCATGATGAATCACTCCAATGAATGACGGGCTGAATGCCCGAGACTTTTTTCTGTAATGACGGCATGCCGCCGGAAGCGTCCTTCAAGGAAGGTTTAATACTTTCGGTGGATGCCTCTCCTGCAGAAAATTCTCTTCCACGGGTCTCTTTTCCGTCAGTGCGATATACCCCTCAAGAATTGAAAAATTGATAATTGATTTTTGCGAATATTGGAAACAGGCGGCCTGAGGCATATGATGAGGGTGTCTACACTTTTTCGGACAGCCGTCATGACGGATTCTTCCCGCGCACCCGCAACACTTTCTCTTTCCAGACTGCTTCTTCTCGACGCTGTCTGGCGGCTGCGATCACTTTCTGACGCCGCAAAGGAATGCGGTCTCTCGGTTTCCACCGCATCCCGGCAGCTCTCCCAGGCAAGAAAGGATTTTGGGGATGAGCTTTTTATCCGCTCGGGCTACGAGCTTTATCCGACGGACCGGATGAACGCGCTCTCGAATGAGCTTGAGCCGCTGCTCGCGCGTCTCTCCGGTCTGATGCGACCGGAGGAGTTTGACCCCGCGACCCTCAGGAAAACCTTCCGCGTCATGACCGCGGATAATGGCTTTATGGCATTTATTGCCCCTTCTCTCAGGCTGCTTCAGGAGCAGGCGCCGAGGGTGAGTCTCGATATCGTCCTTCCCCAACCGGAATCTATCGAGCGAATGCTGAAAGACGGCAGCATTGACCTCGCGATCACGCCGATTCCTCAGAACGCCGCAGATCTTGAAAGCCTGCCGCTCGCCCGGATCCGTAAATGCCTTCTCATGAGAAAAGGTCACCCGCTCGCGAAGGAACTTCTCGAACACGGTCTCGAATCGCTGACACCTGAAAAAATCGCAAAGTGGCCTCAGGCGTTTACGAATCTCGTCAAAGTGCCAGAAGAAAAAAGCATTGTGAACCCGCCCTCCGTTCTCCGGGTTCCGTATTTCAACTCCATCGCTTTCGCACTGCTCGACACGGACTATATCGACTGGATTCCCGAGTCAGCCGCGAATTACTGGGAGAACTTCCCGGGGCTCATCAGTTTCCCGCTCCCTGAAGACATCTCCCCTGCTTTTACGCCTCGGCTTATCTGGTCCGCCCGCAGTACGCATAACCCGGAGCACGTCTGGCTCCGAAGCCTCATCATCAGCCGCGCGCGTGAGCTTTACGAGGCGCCGGACACGCCGGCAAAAAACCCCTGACTCATCGAGCCAGGGGCAAACCGCAAACGGAAGATTCGGGCATCTTCCAATCAAAAACCGTCCCAGCCAGGGAGAGAGGCTGGCCGGGACGGAACCGCTCTGCTACTTCACGCCGTTCTTGTGGTTAAAGGCCTGCTCCACCCGGAAAGGCATCGCCTGATAGCCCATTGAGCCTTCAATTCGGATCTCAAGCGCCGGCTCCTTCGAGCCGTAGTTGAACTCCATCAGGTAGGGATTCGGGGCGCCGACCGCCTTGCCGTGCTCAAGCTTCATTTCAGGCGTTGCCGAGTAGACCATGACGGAATCCTTATCCGGCTCATACTGGACAAGCGACGTTACCGGGCTGTACCACTTATGCCCAAGCTCCTTGCCGTACTCCCAAAGCTGCTGCACCGTCCGCTTTTCCTGGTCGATCTTATAAATCACCGCGCGGCTGTACTTCATATCCGCGAGCGCCGGCTGCTCAAAGTGACGGCCGTCACCGTTATCGAAGACCGAGAGGTAGATGTAGCGCTTATCCGACTTCGAATCGATACGGAATGCGGTGTGCTGGGTCCAGGTCCAGTCAAAATCCGTGTTTTCGCAGGCGCCGCCCTCACACTTCAGGGGATTCCCCTTCGCGTCGACCGGGGTCAGCGTGAGCTTCGCGAATTCAGGCTTCCAGCCATCCGGTGCGCCGAGAATCCACTTCACCTTCTTGTCACGGCCAATCTTCACAATGGCGCTCTGGTGACGGGAAGAAATAATGATGGAGTCGTCCGTCGGGTCATAGTCTACGGAGTTCACGTGAGCCCAGTTGCGGCCAATGCCGACACCGGTGATATCGCCCCAGCGGTCTTCCTTGTCCTGGGCGGCGAGATCCTTCGCGGAGATGGTGTGACCCGCGGCATTCGCGTCGAGGTTAAGGCACACCGCGCCCTGATCGAGACTCTTCAGCACGATACTGCGGTACGGATCGAGAATGTCGAAAAGCCGCCATTCATCCACCACACGGCCGTCCGGCGACAGCTCAATGATCACGTCACGGACGCTGCGGACTTCCTTTCCATCGGGGCGCTTCACATCGCTGCTCGCCACACGGAGCAGATAGTCGCCGTTCTGCGCCTGATCCATGGAGTGTGAGAAGTCGTTGTAGTTAATCGGGAGGCGGCGGTTGAAGATCCGGCGTCCCATGATGTCGTACTTCACATAGCGCTGACCGTAGCCCCAGGTGAGAGCGCCGTCCTTGCCCTGCTGGAAGCCCATCATGACGCCCGCGCGGTAGACGGAACTCATGTCGTAGATCTTGTCCGGATTCAGATACCAGCGGACCTCACCCGAGGCGTCAATGATGGCGTTCTGCGGATAGAACGACCACTCAAGCGCGCCGCCGGCAGGGTTATTCCAGATCACGCGGGAACCCTTCGGAGGAGACACGAGGAGGTTATTCACGAGATAGAGACGATCCTTGAATTTCGGGTCGCTCTTCACGACACGGGTCTTGAACATCGTCGTCTTCTGACTCACCGTGCCATTGCCTTCGGTATAAACCGGCGGCGCGTAGATGCGGTACGTCTCAGAGATCGCCTTCTTCTCACCGGTTTCTGAAATGCGGGTGTAGGAAACCTTCACCGTGTTCACAAAGTCAGGATAGAGACCGAAAACCGGAATGCCGCCATGCGTGCGGAGCTCTGTGTCGTCCACGTCGTACTTGATGAGAGAGCCGTTTGGCTTGGGGACAATCTCCACAGAAGCACCCGTCAGCTGATAGCCGCCATTGCGAATGATCGCGGTGAGCGGAGCAATATCGTACGGGTTATTGATGATTTCGCCGATCTGACCCTGCTTCGCGTATTTCACAGCCGCGCCGGAAGTACCGCCCTGCGCGATCGCTACATTGCCAGCAGTCAAAGCAAAAATGGCAAGGAGTGCTGCCGCTGCTGCGGGTTTAAAAGAGTGAGTCATGCTTTCCTCTCCTTCGAGAAAAAGTTTGAAGTGTGAAAACAGTCCAGACCTTCACGTCGGCTCTTCGGCCATGCCTGGATCCGTTCCCTGCTGAAAAAATTCTCATCCGAAAGAACTAGGAAAAATAGACAGGGATTCACCGTCAGATTTGCAAATAAAAAAATTAATCTTTGTTAAAAATGAAAACAGGAACACCGAGCAGCTGGCGTTGGTTATAGAAGTCCGGGGAAAGAGAGAAACCAAGGAGGCGAAAGACGGGAGGAGGCAGCGCGTCGGTCTCTGAAATTTCAGTGAGGCGCGTTCATCAGACAAAAGCAAAGCCCGCGGAGGCGGCTCGCGCGGGCTTTGCGGAAGGGGCGACCGCAGCGGAGTTAGCTGTCTTACATCGCCGGTCCTTCGAATTGAGAGCCCCGGTGGTTAGATGCCAGCTATGGGCTTTTCCCGGGGCTGATGCGGGAGCAGATCTTTGCGGAACCTCTAACTGTTCCAGATCTCTCCGTTCGCATAACTATTATGCTTCCATGACCCATTTTTCGCCTCATCGAAAATCCTGTTGTTTCAGAGGTTTATTTCTTTTAAACTGGAAAAGTTGGAGGTGATTCGGGGGAGCCCGATCACCTCCTTTTCTTTTGCCCTGGTGACGGCTTGTCCAGTGAAGCTGTTGCTTCGGTTTTACTCTCCTGTCTATCAGCATCTATTAGCTATTAATAGTTCTTCGATAAAAACTATCAATATCTATCAGTTTCTCAATTATTCCTCAAACCGATGGGAACCGGTCCTTGGCGATCAGCGCATTGAGGAACAGCGCTGGCCTAGGAAGAAAAGACTCTTCTGTTACTGAGCCTGAGACGACTGGGGTGTCGCGGAAGGGCCGACACCGACGCTGGGCCCGATTACGGCTGTGGTGATGTGGGCACTTAAGAACGATCGAGAGGCGGAGCCTTTTGAGTGTCGGACATGGGGAACCTTCCTATGCTGTCCGACGATTGTGAGGAAATTCGGCCGGGGCTTTCGCTGTCTGCTAGCGGCATGCTTCCAGGAGAAAAGGAATCGCTTCTTTCGAAAAATTTATGCACGCGTGCGTAATTTATACACGCGTGCATAAACTCGTTTTTAACTTATGCACGCGTGTATAAAAATTTCCCTTTGTGGGTATATCGGATCCTCCTGCGCTTTTCTTTTAAACGCTTGATTTTCCTTTGTTAACCCGCTTCTCGTCACCCCTCACACCGCTATTGCCGGCGAACGCCAGTGCCTCCGGCCGCCGCTCTTTTAATGGTTCTGCCTTGGCAACTCAATAAAAGTATCGCGTTTCTGAGATTCGGCTCATGCGCGCCAGAAAGTGACCCACCTTTCGGCCAGAACACCAGACTGAAGAACCGCTTCCCGAGGTGGGTACAGATTTCATTGCGCCCGGCATGAAGAGCTGACGTTCGATGCCCTCAGTGGACGTTTCCGCGGCTGATTCGTTGCGGCTATTTCAGGAAACCCGTTTAGGGAACCGCGGCCAAGATTCGCGTTCTTTTCCATCTATCAGGAACTAATAGCTACTCTGGCTTTTCTATCAGCGGCTATTAGTTTTTGAGTAAAAACTCATAGAAGGCTTCAGTATGAGAACTGAGGGAACGCGGGGAGGTTTTGAGTATTCAGACATGAGCAAAGCCCGCGGAGGCGGCTCGCGCGGGCTTTGCGGAAGGGGCGACCGCAGCGGAGTTAGCTGTCTTACATCGCCGGTCCTTCGAATTGAGAGCCCCGGTGGTTAGATGCCAGCTATGGGCTTTTCCCGGGGCTGATGCGGGAGCAGATCTTTGCGGAACCTCTAACTGTTCCAGATCTCTCCGTTCGCATAACTATTATGCTTCCGGAGCCCAAATTTCGCCTCATCGAAAATCCTGTTGTCCCAAGAGATTCAATGATCTACACTTAAAAAGTTGAGGTGATCCGGAGTCTTCCCGGGTCACCTTTTTTCGTTTCCGATTCTTCTGGGAATGGATGAACTCGTCATGGCTGCCGCTCTTCCTTCCCGCTATGCGTATCTATCAGCAACTTATAGATCCTCCATAAAAACTATTAGAAAATCTTAGGAACTATCAGAAAGCGCTTTCTTCTTTCCCACCGCGATTCGGCGTCCCCGATCCGCCTCGAACCGTCCAGGATCAATTCTAGGATGCTGTGCCGATCACCTGCCATCGCGGTCAGATGATCAAAAAGTATCTGACTTGATCACTAATGACACTTGTGTCTGCTTCTAACGGATGAGTTCACTCTTTTTCCTAATCCCGGAACATCAGTGAATTGCTAAACCCTATCCGGCCTAGATTCGAGAGTTCTTTGAGTTGTCTGATTCGTTCATAGATAAAAGTAATATCTGAATATGGTCATAACTTAAACTTGTAAACTGCTTTTGTAGTTTGTATGCCTACAACACGAAACTGACCCCCTCTGTGCCTCAGACCGCTTTATTGTGCCTATCAGTCGTTCTATAAAATCTAATAGCAGCTATGAGTTTTTATGAAATCTCTATCAGAACCTGATAAAACAATTTGTTTTTTGATGCTGGATACTCAAATAAAACGCCGGCGGTCTTTCAGTGAAGACTGCCGGCGTTTCCTGATCTCAGGTGAGTCAGCTGTCACTTGAAAGGATCAGGCAGCCTTCAGATGCGGAACATGCTCATCCTCTGCGTCTCTTACCTCACTTGGGAACAAGGCTATTGCGTTATCCAGGATCGACGGTAAGGTTTCAACAAACCGGATCGTAAGCTCCAGAAGATCTAAGACAGCTTCAGTTGAAGACTCCCTTTGATTCTCGGGGAACAGGACCGGCGTAATTTCACGGAGCTGGCTTATCCAGGCAAGATGCTCCGCGCAGAAGTCTCGTGCCTGAATAAGGTTTGTCGGATCTCCATCCAGCAGAAACCTTTCTATCAGGACAGCCAAAAACTCCACCTGAATTCCAATATGGTCCTCAGGTTCTCCTGTTCTGACCGGCTCAGCTCCGCACCTCAGCATAAAGGCCCGCGCCGCGTCCCGAGCCTTTCCTATTGATAGTCCTTCTTCAAGGACACTCTGCTGGGGAGTTATTGAAGTGTGACCGCTGCCGAAAACCACGGTCCAGCCGGTTTGAAGAGAGGAAAGAGTTCCCATGTCTTCAGTCAGTTGGCGTTCCGCGAGTGCGGCCGTTTCCGGATCATGACTTTCCTTCAGGCTCCTGCAGAGTCCCCGCACTATCTCAGCCGTTTCAGTGTCAAATCCTTTCAGCAGCCAAAGGGAGTGCGTCCGGGCCGTAAGTGAGGCTACAGCCAGTTCCCCCTTCGTTTTTTCATAAGCACTGATCGTCATAGCTCAGACCTTCACTCTCTTGGGATTGAACACGATGTTGGGATTCGTCATCTCCGCCTTCCCCCGATCAAATCCCGGGGCCGTGCGGGTCGCGTTCGGATGACGGCGCTTGACTTCTTCCGCGGAGAGGCACTCCAGAGCTCGGGCGGGGCAGCTCGCCACGCACGCCGGTTTCAGCCCGGCGTCCAGCCGATCCACGCACATATCGCATTTCGTCATATGCGGATGGTTTTTTGCTCCCATCGGCGTTTTGCTGAGGTCCTCAAAGTACTGAGGGACATGCCAGGGGCAGGCCTTCTGACACAAACCGCAGCCGATGCATTTAGCGGGATCATTGATCACGGCGCCGTACTTCGGCTCTTTATGAATCGCCTTCGTGGGGCAGACTTTGACGCAGGCCGGGTCTGAGCAGTGATTGCAGCCCATTGAAAGCGGAATGATCTGAATATCCGGCGCTTTGTGCCCATACACACTGTAGGTAACCCGGCGCCAGTTCTCCTTCATCGTGTTGCGGCGATTCAAGTCGGAGTCATAAGCCTTGGGACCCTTCCCCGCGTGCCAGTCCGCAGGAAGCGCGAGCTTTTCAAGATCTTCATCGGTGAAACCGGAGAGCTTCGCGTCACCTCTTCTGCCCTCATTCCACTCTTTGCAGGCGAGAGTGCAGGTCTTGCAGCCAATGCAGCGTTCCTGATCAAAGTAGAACATCCATTGAGTCATGTTGATTCTCCTCTACTCACTGAGCCGCATCAGCTGAATGCGGGAAGCGTTTTGCTCACTTCACACGCGCGTCCATTCACAACCATGCCGCCCGAACCGCCCGTGCTGGATTTCAGCTGCATCACGGGATCCGGGGCACCCGAAGCCTGATCCTTAAAGAGCGTATTCGCGCATCCGCCGGTATCCACGGGAACCCGATGCAGTTCAGGCTTCCCGTCATAGTCACCGTCATAGACGGCGTCATACATTTCGGTTTTGCTTGGCTGATACCAGGCGCACTGCGGAATAGCGACAACCCCCTCAATCTGCCGTACGGTCACCTCCGCCGGGAGTTTCAGACACCCGTAGTCATTGAAGACGTAAACCAGATCACCGTCCGAAATGCCCCGTTTGGCTGCGTCGCCTGGATTCATGATCACGGTCTGAGCGAACTGATCCTGAAGCATCGGAATGTTGTCGAACTGAGAGTGACTGCGGTTCAGGACATGCGGAGTCGTAAACTGCATGGTGTAGCGGCGCCCGCCGGGACTCAGCTTCCCTGAGTGAATATCCTCAAAACCTTCCTCCGCCGGAACATAGCGGCAGGCGGCTCCGTTAAACGCCCGGCCTCTTTCCGCCATAAAGGGGGAGTAGAAATCGATCCGGCCGGTTTCTGTGGGGAATTCACCCGGAGCGTATTTCGTAATCCGGATCAGGCTGTCCTTCGGCTCAACAAGCAGCTGCAGATTCGCGGTCTTCCGCATTTCTTCAAATGTCGGCAGTTTTGCTGCCGGGTTGATTTTCCGGTACGCCTCAGGGATTGAGCTGGTCTTCCACTGAGTCTTCATAACCTCCAGATCGGTTTCCCCATGGCGGCCCCAGTCAAGCCCCAGCCGCTTGGCAATCATTTCATTGATTTCCCGGTCAGGGCGGCACTCATACATGGGTTCCACCACCTTATTGACGACATTGAGATCGGTTCCGGTCTTGCCGAACGTAAAGTAGGACTGCTCAAAGGGAGAGCAGGCCGGAAGAACCAGATTCGAGAATCTCGCGGTTGAGCTCATAAAGCGCTCATAAGTGAGCACGTAGCGGAGTTTCTTCCAGGCGTCGATTTTCGGATTGATAGACGACTGCTGGTTAAAAGTGTCGCCGGTGCCGCCGCCTCTCCAGATCATTTCCACCTGAAGCCGGGGATCCGGTCCAAGATCCACTTTATTGATTGACAGCACATCAGCCCGCAGCTGCTCCGGGGTCCGGAAGTCACGGCCGGTCTGAATCACCTGACTCTGGTTAAAGAGCATGAAGCGGATCGGGGGGTAAGCCTTGGCGGAAGTCATCTTCGGAGCGGGTCCGAGTTTCACGTTGTAGCCATCCACGCGGCTGACGTAGCCGATGCCGCCGCCTCTCACCGTCGCGTTCCCGGTCATGGTCGCGAGCGCCACTTCCATCCAGCAGAAATACATGCCGTTCGATGCCCGCTGCGCGCCGCCTGACGCCGTGCCGGAGAAAAGACAGGCTGGCTTAGTCTTCGCGTAAGTGAGCGCGAGCGTTTCAATCGTCTTAGCCGGCACGCCGGTTATTTCGGATGCCCAGCGGAGAACTCCTTCTTCACCGCCGTGTTCACGCTGAAGCTGATCCAGATACTCAACGAAAGACTCACCTTTCGGAACCGTAAAGGTTCGTCCGGCAAAATCCTCTCCCGTCACAGGATTCTTGATCGAGGAGCGGCTGACAACGCTGTCACCCGGATAGAAACCAAAGGCATATTTCCTCAGATAAGCCTCATCATGAAGCCTGCGGCGATAAATCGTGTTGCACATCGCGGCCATCATGGCCCCATCCGTGCCGGGCCTCGGGCAGATCCAGGGTTTCAGCCCTGGGGCGCCCGTCCCGAGCACCGCAGCCGATTTCGTATAGGTGCTGTCGATCACGACAATCGGGATCCCCATCTCACGCGCCTTCGTGAGGATCATCGTCCATTGATAGTTGGTATTCAGCGGATTGGAAGACCAGATGATGATGAATTTCGAATTCAGCACATCGATCGCGGGGTGCCCCGGAATATCAAGCCCGTAGCAGTTATTGAGGCAATCGACCTGATTCCCGATCGAGGTGCTGCCAAACGTTCCGAGATAAGGGCCGAAATACCCAAGCAGCGTATCCCCCACACCCCAGGCCGGGATATAGCCAAGTTCCTTTTTCCAGGCGATGTTTTTTTCAATTTCAGCGCAAGCCCGATCCAGCGCCTCATCCCAGGAAATACGCTTGAAGCCGGACAGATTGCCGCGCTCGATCGTCTGCAGCAGCGGATACTTCAGCCGGTCTGGCGCGTAAAGACGCTTCCTTTCTGAATAACCTCTTGCGCAGCCTCTTCTCTGTATCGGAATAATGGAGTTATCCGCCCTGTCACTTCCGGCGAGCGGGATATCGCCAGCTGAAGTGATAGCAAGCAGTTTGCCGTCTCTGACATAGGCCTTCAGCATGCAGCTGCTGTGGCAGTGCACATCGTGATAGGTGTTGATGACCTTAACGTTCGAATCAAGGAGTTCTTTGGGTGAGACCGCGGTCAGCACACCCGATGTTTTTTCCGCAAGCGCGTCAGCCCATGGAATCGCGGACGCGGCACCCGCCGCGCTGAGTGTTTTCAGCAATGCACGCCGGGTCAGGTTTAAGCAAAAAGTCATTTTGTCCCCCTGGATTTACGCGAAACATCAGAGGAGTCCGAGGACCGTTCCGGCGGGACTGCGCAGTCATCGATTGCGCAGGACGTCGGGACAGAATCGGCGGCTCTTTCCTGATAGTTCCTCCAATAACTACTCATAAAGTCTAGGAAGGTACTTTGTATTCAAAACGACTTTATTAAGCTCTGAAACGACATTCATACAAAAAGCCATTTATTGATATATCTATTTGAATAAATGTATTTATTTAATTATGTCGCTATTAATTAAATGAATAGCGGTGTGCGAAAAATTTTGAGTCCCATCTCTTAAAAAACGATTGATTTTTGATTCTTTTCAAGAAATTTATAGTTCATAAGAGCTAGGAGTCCTTCGGAACCGATGACCTCTCCGCGGCTTTTCTGCCTCTCGGCTCCTGATCGGTTAGGATGAGCTGTCGGGGGACTGTTTCCTGTTCCTCTGCGACTCCGATTCAACCCGTGCCGGAACACCATGACATCTGAGATCCGAAAAGCTTTTCTCTCTGACAATCTTTCTGAACAGAAAGACTGGGTGGTCTTTGCCCGGAATTCGGAAGCCGGTCATTCCCGGCCTGAGCACGTGCATGACGTGGCGCAGCTCCTCTACGCGGAGTCCGGCGTGATGCTGCTGGTTTCGGGAGGCATCCCGCGGCTCGTCCCGCCGCATCAGGCGCTTTGGATTCCGGCTGGCGTCCCGCATTCCCTCACCTTTATTACGGAAACGCGCCTCAGGACGCTTTACTTCCCCGCGGATGCTTCAAAAAAAGTGTCCACTTCGATCCGGGCGATGGAAGTGTCTGATCTCCTCCGGGATCTGATCTCGGAGCTCTTCAGGAATACCTATCCGCCATCCGTTCAGAAGCAGATGAGCCGTCTGGTGCTGAGTCTTCTTCATGGAACAGCGCCGACCGCGGATCCTCTTCCGCTTCCCACGGATCCCGTGCTCCGATCCGCAGCGGAAGGGATCCTCCGGGAAAGCCGCTGGGCGGTGCCGCTTGAGACCCTCTGTGATGAAGTCCACCTGACGCCCAAAACCTTCGAGCGAAAGTTCCTGAAAGACACGGGGATGACTTTCAAAGCCTGGAAATCCGCTGCCCGCCTCTGCGCCGCGCTCGACTGTCTCGCGAAAGGCATGTCCATCAAGCAGACCGCGCTTCACCTCGGGTTCTCGGGTCCCGGCCCCTTCAGCGCCGCCTTCACGAAATTCTTCGGGCTGACTCCCGGTTCACTCGTTCAGTCGCTCGAAAAACAAAAAGACCGCTGACCTAAAACACCGGTCAGCGGCTGAGGGAGGTTAGTTTGTTATTCGGGGTTTTACGGCTCAGAGCTTCTTCGGAAGCGCGAGAGCGAAGATCCCGGCGAGCGGCATGAAGGATGCCGCGAGGAACACATTCTCAATCCCGATGATGTCGGCGAGCCACCCGAAGAACGCGGCGGCGGCACCGCCAAGACCGAATGTCAGCCCGAAGAAGACACCGGACACCATGCCGGTGTGACGCGGCGCGACATCCAGCGCGCAGACGAGAATCGCAGAGAAGGCGGACGAAATCACGAAGGACACGAGGATCACGAGCGCGATGACACCCCAGAAGCCGACATAGGGCACGAGGAGCGCGAACGGCGCCGCGCCGAAGATCGACCCGAAAATCACCTTCCGGCGTCCGAAGCGGTCAGTAATCGGACCGCCAAGCAGCGTTCCCGCGGCTCCCGCGCCAAGGAACGCGAAGAGCGCGTACTGAGCGGTCACCGGATCCACATGGAATTTCTCCATCACGTAGAACGTAAGGAAGTTTGTGAGGGACGAAATGTAGACCTGCTTCGAGAACATCAGTATGAAGAGAATCGCGAAGATGAACTTCACGTTCCAGGCGGTTCCTGAGCCATCGCCAGAGACCACGCTTTTCACGGCTTCAGGCGGCGTCCGGTGATAGGTTTTCGCGACACCGACGAGAAGCAGGAACGCGAGCGCGGCGGACAGACTGAACCATCCGATACTCGACTGCCCATACGGAATGACGACGAGCGCCGCGGCGATCGGGCCCATCGCGGAGCCGGCGTTTCCGCCCACCTGGAACACGGCCTGAGCGAAACCCCGCCGGCCGCCCGAGACATCCTGAGCGGTACGGGAGGATTCCGGGTGAAACACGGCGGACCCGCATCCGATCAGGGCGACCGAAATCAGAATGGCGGGAAGCGTCGTCGCGTGAGCGAGAAGTATCAGACCGAGCCCGGAGAGCAGCATGCCGCAGGGGAGAGCGGCCGGCATCGGGTGACGGTCACTTACCGCCCCGACAAAGGGCTGAAGAAGAGAAGAGGTGATCTGCACGGTGAGCGTGATGAGACCCACCTCAGCGAACGTCAGCGCGTTCGCTTCCTTCAGGACAGGGAGCGATGCCGGAATCACCGACTGAAGCAGATCATTCAGGAAATGCGCCGCGCTGATCGTGAGGAGAATTCCCATCGCGGCCGTTTGATTTTTTGAATCCATCTTTTTGGTCCCTCCAACGCGGACCTCAATATTTCTGATGGAGTCAGTTTATGTACGGGGCTTATCGCTTAAACGACATTAGTAGATTCTGAAACGACATTCTGAGAGATCGGGTTTCTGGTTCTGGGCATCGGATCGATTTATCAGAAATCCCATAGTTTCTATCAGCTTTTATGAGTTTCTGATAGTTCCTATTATTTGCTATTAGTTTTTATGGATAAAACCTTTAAATACCCGCGAGTCTTCGCGGCGGCAGGGAGGATCTCCCGCAGGCGTTCAGGGTCCGGATCGATCATCCGCCCCCTCTCATCCAACGGGCGCCCCGTCTCCCCCCTTTCATTAAATTCTATGAGCGGCTCCATAAATCCTGATAGCAGCTATTAGCTGCTGATAGCTTTTCTATATCCGGATACCAATGAACCTCCGGCGCCGCCGCTCCCGGGAAGTTTTGAAGTTTTCTATAAAATCTATCAGGCGCTATTAGTTTTTCATGAAGTTCTATGAGAAGCTGATAGAGAAAAGACCGGCATTCCCCGAACCGCTTCCCCGCTTCACAAAAAGACTCCAAAGGCTTCCACTCATGACGCTCGTCTATCAGGATTCCGCTGACTGGCTTCTTTTCGATCAGTTTTCGGAAGCGGGTTTTATGCACCCGGAGCACTATCACGACCGGGCGGAGCTCTTCTACCCGAAAACCGGCGTGACGCTCGTTTTCTCAAAAGGCGTCCCGCTTATCGTTCCGCCGCACCGGGCGCTCTGGATCCCGGCACATACCTATCACAGCTTTGCCTTCGTGTCGGGGACCCTGCAGCGGTCACTCTTCTTCCCGGCTGAGGCGTCAAAGATCGTGTCGACCGAGATCCGCGTGATGGAAGTGACACCGCTCCTCCGGGAACTCATCATGGGGCTTTTCGACTCGAAGTTCCCGATGCCGGTTCAGAAGCGCATGAGCCGTCTGATCCTCGATATCCTGCATGAGGCGCCGGTGACACCGAATCCCCTGCAGCTCCCGCCTGAAGGTCCGCTGCGGACGGTGGCTCAGAGTGTCATGCAGGATCAGCGATGGACGGTGCCGCTAGAGGCGATCTGCGCCGAAGTCCATATGACCCCGAAAACCTTTGAGCGGCATTTCCTCAAGGCGACCGGGATGACCTTCAAGGCGTGGCGGGCCGCGGCGAGGCTCTGCCTGTCGCTTGACCTCCTCGCCTCCGGTATCGGCATCAAGCAGACCGCGCTGAAACTCGGGTTCTCAGGCTCTAGCGCCTTCTGTACCGCGTTCACGAAATTTTTTGGGATGACGCCTGGCACCGTATCCAAGCGCCTCGGCAAACCGGAATAAAAAACAGCCGGCGCTCCGCGTACGGGAGAACCGGCTGCCTTTTGCTCAGGTCAACCAATGAATGGTTTATCAGTGATGCTCGTGCGGCGAGAAAACGCGGTCCGCGGAAGCCACTGTAATCCGATAGTCCGAGAACACGCCTTCCATCGATTCGCGCTGCGCTTTGCGGTGCTCTTCAGAGGTGAGGAAGGCCTTAACGGATTCGTTATCCTTCCAGACCGAGAGGCTCAGGACCTTGTTCGGTTCGGACACGGACTGGAAACGTTCAGCGCGGACGAAGCCCGGAACATGAGCGAGGTGAGACTGAATCTGCTCGGCCTTCGCGAGGAAACCATCCTTCTGTCCCTCAAGCAGAGTGACTTCGAGCAGGACTACAACATCAGCCATGAGTTTCTCCTTAACTTTGAAATGGTTCAATTAAGGAGAGTACATCACAGCTATCTGAAGCCGATCTGAAGAGAAATTTTTCCTTACGTTTCGACCGTGCCTCAAATACCGGCGATTACTTCTTCCGGTCCCTGGGTATCGATATTGATTTCAGTCCACGTCTGATGAGCGTATTCCTCATGCTTCTTCAGCGCGCTGAGGTCAGACGGAGGCGGAATCGGGCGTCCGGCTTCACGTTCGCCTTTCACCCAAATCACAGAGGCTTCCTTGAGATTACGCATCGCTTCTTCAAGCGTCTTGCCGACAGCGTAGCAGCCCGGCAGATCCGGAACAGTGAGACTGAAAGCGTAGGCGCCGCTGCCCGGTTCGATTGCAACTTCGTATTTCATACGAGAGCTCCGTTTACTGTTGAGATCAGGAGAAAAGAGCGATGGTCACACTCTGTTCTCCAACGCGAAAAATTCAAACGGCTTAGTGTCTCACAATCGTATCGGAAAAGGTAGTCCTTAAGGCGAACCCATTTCTTCGGACACCGCCCGAAGCACCCCGGGCACTCGCTCCGCGAAGCGCGAAGAAAGCTCAAGAAGACTGAGCACCGCGGCGATTCCTTTATCTGTCACGCACGCCGCCTGAAACTTTTCCCGGGCGTCTCTCATGAGATTCCCGGTCCACGAGAGATGCGCATCCGCGAACCGCAGCGCGGCGCGGATCGTCTCAGGATCCCGGTTCCCGAGGAACCGCTCAATCAAAAGCGCGAGGAATTCGAGCTGAATCCCGAGGTGATCCTCAGGCTCCCCGGTTTTCTCGGGCGTCACCCCGTACCGAAGCATGAAGTCGCGCGTCGCGTCCCGCGGCGCCTCCATGGAGAGCCCATACTCGATCACGCTTTGCTGAGGCGTGACCGACCCCCGGCCGACACCGAAGACCGCGGCCCAGGCGGTATCGAGTGTCCCGGAACCCGAGTCGCGGAAAAACTCTCCCGCGACCTCCGCCTCCCGTCCCGCTTCATGCTCCGCGAGGTACGCGCAGCAGCCCCTCGCGATCCTGAGGTTTTCGGCCCCGAGCCCCTTAAGGAGCCAGAGCGAATGGGTTCTCGCGGTGAGCGCCGCGGCCGCGAGCGACGCCTCCGCTTTTTCTGACAAAGTCTTTTCCATGGCCTAGACCCGGATCGATTTGGGGTTGAACACAATATTCGGGCGCGTGATCTCCGCCTTCTCCCGGTCAAACCCCGGCGCGGTCCTCACCGCGTCCGGGTGACGCCGCTTCATTTCGTCCGCGGGCAGGCATTCCAGCGCCCTGCCCGGGCAGCTCGCGACACAGGCGGGTTTGAGACCGGCGTTCAGCCGATCAATACACATGTCGCACTTCGACATCTTCGGGTGATTCGGGGCTCCGAGCGGTGTCTTCTCGAGACTCTCGAAATACTGCGGCACGTGCCACGGGCAGGCTTTCTGGCAGAGCCCGCAGCCGATGCATTTTTCCGGATCATTGATCACGGCGCCGTACTTCTCTTCCTTTCGGATCGCCTTCATCGGGCAGACCTTGAGGCAGGCCGGGTCCGAGCAGTGATTGCAGCCCATCGAGATCGGCACGATCGCGATATTCGGGGCTTTCTTCCCAAACTCGTGGAAAGTGACATGGCGCCACGTTTCCTTCATCGTGTTCCGGCGGTTGAAATCCGCGTCAAACGCGCGGGGACCGGTGCCCGCGTGCCAGTCTGACGGCGTTGCGAACCGCGCCAGATCCTCGTCCGTGAAGCCAGAGAGCTTCGCGTCCCCTCTCCTTCCCTCATTCCATTCCTTGCAGGCGAGCGTGCAGGTCTTACACCCGATACAGCGTTCCTGATCAAAGTAGAACATCCACTGAGTCATTTCTTTTTCTCCTTTATCCGACTGCCGCCCGATTCAGCTGAAGGACGGAAGCGTGCGGCTCACTTCACAGGCGCGCCCGTTCACGGACATGCCTCCTGTGACCCCAAAGAACGCTCTCGGATCCGGAGCTCCCGAGATCTGGTCCTTAAAGAGCACGTTCGCGCATCCGCCGGTGTCGACCGGCACCCGGTGGTGCTCTGGTTTTCCGTCAAAGTCACCGTCGTACACCGCGTCATACATTTCGGTGCGGCTCGGCTGATACCAGGCGCCCTGTGGGATCGCGATCACGCCTACGATCTGCCGAAGCGACACCTCAGCCGCGAGCTTCGTGCAACCGGTGTCGTTAAAGACATAGACCATGTCTCCATTCCGGATTCTGCGTTTCGCGGCGTCCTCCGGGTTCATCACGACGGTCTGCGGGAACTGATCCTGAAGCATCGGAATGTTGTCGAACTGCGAGTGGCTGCGGTTCAGCACGTGAGGGGTCGTAAGCTGGAGCGTGTAGAGGCGGCCGGCGGGGCTCTTCTTCCCAGCCCTGATCGCCTCAGCCCCGTCCTCTGTCGGCACATAGCGGCACGCGGGGCCTTTCGGCGCGAGACCCCGGGACGCCATCGAGGGCGAATAGAAATTGATGCGGCCGGTCTCGGTCTTGAATTCCCCGGGCTTCAGAGCGGCTGCCTGAATCACGGTGTCCTTCGGCTCCACGTAGAGCTGGAGGTTCGCGGTCTTCACCATCTCCTCAAAGCTCGGGAGTTTCTTCTCCGGATGCATCTTCTGGTACTCAGCCGGGAGCGTGGTGTTCTTCCACTGCGTGACCATCCTGTCGTGATCCGTCATCCCGTGGCACCCCCAGTCGAGCCCCAGGCGCTTCGCGATCAATTCGTTGATCACGCGGTCAGGCTTTGACTCATACATCGGCTCCACCACCTTATTCACGACATTGAGGTCAGTGCCGGTATGACCGCAGGCAAAGTACGATTGCTCGAACTGAGTGCAGGCCGGGAGCACGATGTCAGAGAACCGCGCCGTCGTGCTCATGAACCGCTCGTACGCTAGAATGAACCGCGGCTTCTTCCACGCCTCAATCTTCGGGTTGATAGAGGAATGCTGATTAAAGGTGTCGCAGGAACCGCCGCCCCGCCAGATCATCTCGATCCGAAGCCTGGGGTCGTCTCCGAGATCCACCTTGTTGATCGAGAGCACGTCGGCTCGCAGCTGCTCCGCCGTCCGGTAGTCGCGCCCGGTTTCCAGCACCTCACTCTGATTAAAGAGCATGAAGCGGATGGGATCGAACGGTCGCGCCTCAGACATCGCGGGCCCGCGGCCGAAATTCACCCGGTAGCCATCCACCGGATTCACCGCCCCGATACCGCCGCCCCGAACCGTGGCGTTCCCGGTCATCGTGGCAAGCGCAAGCTCCAGCCAGACAAAGTACATGCCGTTCGGGGACCGCTGCGCGCCGCCTGAGGCAATACCGGAGAAGAGACACGCGGGCTTCGCCTTCGCGTAGTTGATGGCAAGTGCCTTAATCGTTTCAGCAGGCACCCCCGATACCTCGGATGCCCAGCGGAGCACCCCGGCTTCGCCTCCGTGTTCCGCCTGCAATTGGTCGAGATACTCCACAAACGACTCGCCCTTCGGCACCGTAAACCGCTCTCCAGCGTAGGGTTTCCCGGTCACCGGATCCTTAAGCGGGGAACGGCTGATCACGGAGTCCCCAGGATAAAAACCGAAGGCGTACTGCCTGAGGTACGCGTCGTTATGGAGCCCCCTCCGGTAGATCGTGTTGCACATGGCGGCGAGAATCGCGCCGTCGGTTCCCGGTCTCGGGCAGATCCAGGGGGGCACCCCGGGAGCGCCGGTCGCGAGTGACGACACCGCGGTGGTGTAAGAGCTATCCACGACGACAATCGGAATACCCGCTTCACGCGCCTTCGTGAGCACCAGCGCCCAGTGGGGGTTGGTGCTCAGAGGGTTCGATGACCAGATCACGATGAGGCGGGAGTTCAGGGCGTCGATCGCCGAATTTCCCGCGACCCAGGAGCCAAAGCAGTTATTGAGACAGTCGACCTGATTACCAACGGAAGAGTTCCCATAGAACTCGAGGTACGGTCCGTAGTAGCCGAGGAGCGTCTCACCGAGCCCCCAGGCGGGGATGTAGCCGAGTTCCTTCTTTCTCGCGATGGTCTTCTCGATTTCCGCGCACGCGCGGTCCAGCGCCTCATCCCAGGAAATGCGTTTGAACCCCGCGAGATTCCCGCGCTCCATGGTCTGCAGCAGCGGATACTTCAGCAGCGGATACTTCAGCCGGTCCGGAGCGTAGAGACGCTTTCGTTCGGAATAGGCGCGCGGACAGCCTCGTCTCTGAATCGGGAAAATCGATTCATCGGCTTTTTCGCTCCCCTTCATCGGAATGTCACCCGCTGAGGTGATCGACAGCATCCGGTTGTTTTTCACGTGCGCCTTCAGCATGCAGCTTCCGAGACAATGAATGTCGTGATAGGTGCTGATCACCTTCACGCTGCCGTCCAGCATATCTTTCGGTGTCGCGGCGGTGAGCACCCCGCGCGTGTTCGAAGCCAGTGCCTCAGCCCAAGGCATCATCGCCGCGGCTCCAGCGATGCCGGCGCTCTTCAATAGGGTTCGCCGGGTGATATCAAAACAGTAATCCATGTCTCCCTCCGATTTTTATCCGGGAACCCAGCGTTTCGAGCGACGATTCAGCTCTTTTTCCGATAATTTGGATCTCGTCAGACACTTTTAAATCCGACACTTATCTTTGATGGACTCCCTTTTAACTAGATAAAAAGTCTATGGAGTGCGGATTTTTATTAAACGACTCACTATTTCTTCAAAACGACAAACCGCTTTTTATTTTTCGGGGGTCTTTTTTTAATCCTCTGATTTTCTTTAACAAAGTGTTTTAAAAGCTTTATTCCAAAACACCATAGCGGCAGGATGTTCGGCTCGTGTGACACGCGGGCGTTGACTCAGAACGCTTCACTTCGTTCAATCTGAGACAAGGAGGGAACAGTGTTCAGTTCCGAAGTCCATCAGTTATTTCTATGAGTTGCTATCAGTTTTTATGATTTTCTATTAGCAGCTATTAGCTTCTGATAGCTTTAGGAAAAAAGAAAAAGACAGTCTTCGTAAAGGTTCGGTTCCCTGGAGTCCGTCTGGCTCTCCCGCCGGATGAGAGATCTCGCACTGGGACTCTTAAGCGTCGGGATCGAATCAGCCGTCTGTCCGGATATCAGATTCCGCTTCGGGGATCCCTTGCCGTTTTTTAATAGAGACAGGCGCCGCGGACCGCGATTTCGGGAACGGACGCCGCGACAGCGGCTTTATCGATTCAGAGGTGTCAGGGGATGGATGGGCGGCTATACCTGATGATGCGTCACTTTATGACGCATTGAAACGCGGGTGCCTCCGGAAATCTATGTCAGGCCCTTAATCTGTTTTTTCTATGATTTTCTATCAGTATCTATTAGCTTCTATGAGATCTTATGATTTACTGATAGGAACTGCGATTGGATCTCTTTCTGACGGTGTTCATGGATGGGGGGACGGCTTTCCCAGGCCGCCTGACGCAGGGAAAGCGGGTCAGCCTCGGTGATTGGATTCTTTTTCTGATAGACGCTATCAGGTTCTCTATAAAAACTCATAGTTCCTAATAGAAAAGGCTTCAGCCACAGTGCCAAAGCCTTCTCTCAAACGAACGATCAGACGTGCGGTCCGATTCAGAATGTCAGACGCATCTTGATATGCGGAATTCCATCCTCGAGGAATTTATCGGACACCTGAACGAAGCCGGCGTTCTCGTAGAGCTTCCTCGCGTAGACCTGAGCCTCAATCGTGAGACTCTCAGCGTGGAGCTTCTCTTTCGCCACCTGGATACCGGCGTCGAGGATCCTGGTTCCGAGACCGCAGCGGCGTTTTACCGCGATCACGCGGCCGATTGAGCATTCATCAAACGTCGCGCCTTTCGGAAGCACGCGAAGATACGCCTGAATCCCGTCCTCATCCTTCAGCCAGACGTGATACGCGACTTTATCCGCGTCATCCACTTCCTGGTACGGGCACTTCTGCTCCACGACGAACACCGAGACCCGGAGCTTATAAATCTCAAAAAGCTCCTCTGGCGTCAGCTCGTGAAGCGTCTTCACAAAGAGTTCCATCTTTCTTCCATTTCACTGAATCACTTTTGAGCCGTCATTTTCTCATAATACCGGGACCGACCCCGGTTCTCATAGTTTCTTATGATCTTCTGATAGATACTGATATTTGCTATCAGTTTCTATTAATTAAAATCAGTTCACTGGATTCCATGGGTGAGTCTTAGTCTGGGCGAAACAAAGGCGCATCGGCCTCCTTCAAAGGGTACGGTAAACGTTATAAGTGGAATTTATGCGGTGATACGCACGGGGCTTCAAAGTGTCGAAATCTGAGCGAAGCCGCCTGTTTCCGGGCAACGATTCTCTTTGATAGAAACTGATAGCTTCTATTAGTTTCTATTAACCGTGGGGAAAACAAGGACTGCGCCTGATTCGTGATCTACTCGACTGCCGGACTCAGGAATGTACGCCGAAGTGGATCGGCTTTCAGGTACGGTATCCGTTATAACGGCTTCATGACCCCGAATCGCTTGCTCTCGCACTTCAATCCCAAAAACCAACGTCCGTTCCGATTCCTAGCGGCCGCCTTTATTCACTGAAGTTCTAATATTTCCTATCAGTATCTATTAGTTTTTATGATTTACTGATAGGGTTTCTATAGCTGCGCCCTGCCAAAGCTCCAAAACGCACCTCAAGACGTGCCTGGAACTCGCATTCTGGCTGACTCGTCTTTATGAGTTTCTAATAGAAGCTGATAGAAGCTCATATCTACGGACCTTCGCGATGTCGGCGTTTATGGGTACGGTTTCCGTTATATCGGGTTCTATTCGTCCGATAACGTTTACCGTACCGGTTTGGGGTGCGAAGAGTCCCGAAACGCGATCGCTCCAAAGCGCGTGGACAATTTCTGCCCCACCCCCACCTCTTATCGTTCCATTACGGAGCTTTTTCTCGATTGATAGTTTCTATGCGTTTCTATGATTTTCTAATAGATGCTAATAAAGTGTTAGCGGGTGAACGAGATTCCAGGAAAACCTGAGCCGATTCCGCTTCAGGTACGGTAAACGTTATAACGAGAAATTCGGCGTCCGATCGCTTTCCGATCCGGTACGGTCTCCGTGCCTCTGATTTCTCTTTTGTTTCGATCCAAGGTACGGTTTCCGTTATTTCTGACGGGGTCACCCTGAACTGCCGCCTCATTAATAGCTTCTATTAGCTTCTATCAGAACCTGATAACGGGCCGACTGCCGTCCTGTTCCAAACGGAATTGGGAGCTCAGGCCTTATGGAACTGACTCAGATCCACTGCCGACCCTTTTCCCAATATCTCTCTTAAGGGAGATCACAGCCCGGGTCAGAGTGTGGTGAAAATTGGCCGCTCCCCGCCCTCCTCCAAACCTGAATCCAGAACCTTTCGCAGTCCGTTTCATTGATGGGTACGGTTTCCGTTATATCGAAAGAGAAGCCTTTCACTCAGCTGAGACTGTCGACACTTCCTCCCACCGACATATTGGGTACGGTAAACGTTATCGATCACGGGGCTCACCATAGCCGCAAGTCAACCGTATCCAAGATTTACTCTTCGAACCAGATCACATCGATCTCTCAGGATTGAGGAATGGAAATCCAGATCGGCTGTCAGGGCATCTTCTGGTAAAGGTACGGTTTCAGTTATATCTGAAAGAGTCTTGCTTCCATAACGTCCTTCTTCAACCTGATCCCCTGATTGATTCGCTCTTGACCGCTCCTGATTGAGAAATAACGGATTCCGTACCTATTTAATAGATGCTATTCGCATCTATCAGTATGTATTAGATGCTGATAAATGATGCGGGGTCGACCATCAATCGCTTCCACACCTAGTAACGACAGTCCTGACACTCTGACCGCTAGCCATTTTGCTTCCGTCAGGAAACATCCGCATTTTTGCCTGCCGTTCACGGTATCAAGACTGACGGTCTAAGAACTTCCCCTGTCAAAATGGGTACGGTTTCCGTTATATCTGGAGCAGAAAAAATCCGAGAGTGTTACCCAACACTGTTTTTTCAATTTTTTAAATCAATAAATATATTTATAATCAGATAGTTAAGCATGTTCAATGTTTCACGTGAAATAGAGACATTTTTCACGGGACTTTTGGTTTGTTATTTAACTTATTGATTTCATGTAATTTAATATTTTCTATTAGTTTCTATTAAATTGACCTCATTTTGAACAGAATCCGCTTGCCCTGAAAAAACCTGAAAAACGGATGGAAAAAGGGGTTTACTATTTGGTATATTACTTATAAGTATTTTTTAAACATGGAATCATGTCTGAACGCCTGTTAATCGGCAGAAGCCGCGAAACCGAAAGACTGAAGGAATTGCTTCTAGCGCCAGGACCTCACCTCATTACGGTGCGAGGCGAGGCCGGTGTCGGTAAAACCGCGCTTCTTGAAGAGATCGCGAAGGAAAGGGCTCTCTTCCGATATGAAGCCGCGGACATGAATAGCCGTCTGCTGAAGAGAGGCTTTACGTCGGACTTCAATCAGTTCTTCGGGAGAACTGAAGAGGAATTCCCCTCCTGGGAAGACGCCCTGAAATCGGCGTTTGCCGCGGCTCTTGAAACCGGGTCCGCTATAGCCTTTGACCGGTTTGAAGCGCTCTGCGGCGCGGTACCGGAATTCCCCGCAGTGCTTCGGGAAGTCTTTCAGTCCGTCCGATCCGCCTCCCCCTTCCCTCTTATCCTCTCTGGCGGCGGTGTCGCCTGGATGAGAGAAACAGTCTCCGGGTTCAAGAGCCCCCTTTACGGTCTTCCGAATACGACGATCGAGCTCTCGGCGCTTTCGGTTCGCGATATGCCGGCTTTCTTCCCCGGGTGGACGCAGAGCGATCAATTCACTGTCTGGGCGCTTTTCGGCGGCATTCCTGGTGTTCTCGCGCTCTTCGATCGGGAGGACTCGTTCGAAGCTAACCTCTCACGGCTCCTCACCCGAGGCAGTGTCTTTGACTTCGCGGTGAGGCTCGCGACGGAAATCCCATTCCGGGAACCCCGGATCTACCACTCCATCATGTCGGCTGTCGCTTATGACTGCGACACCCCGGGGAGGGTTGCCACGTGGATCGGTGAAACCGAGGCGAAATGCGGTAAATACCTCTCAGGACTCGTCCGGTCAGGCCTCGTCACGAAGATATTCCCCTGCGGAGTCCCAAAGGACGGCAGAAAGGGCCTTTACCGGCTTTCAAGCCCCGCGCTGAAGATTTGGTACCGGTGCCTCTTCATGGGTTCAGGAAACGGTGCCAGCGGGCTTAAAACGCGTTTAAACGCGATTCTCAATGAACCCCTCGCTCTGGCATCCGCGGAGGCTCTGACGCGTCTCGGACGCCGTTCCAGGCTCCGTTTTATCCCTGAAGAAAGCGGCCTATTGGAGGGAGCTAAGAGCGCCTCCGGTACCCTTTTCGCCCTGTCAGACGCGTCGAAATCGGATTGGCTGATCGGGCTCGCGTCATCTGATCCGACCCCCGTGACAGAGAAAACGCTGCGGGGGTTCGCGCTTCACGCGCTGAAAGGCCGGGATGACCGCCGCACGGACCTTGCGGCATCGAGCCTCGCGGGGTACACGGATGAGGCCCGGAATTTCGCGGAAACCGCTGGAATCCGGCTTCTCGAACTCCCCGATCTCCTCCGATAAAAAAAGACCGTCAGGTGATTTCTGACGGTCTTCGCTTCAGAACCTTTTACTCTTCAGTCTTCTTTTTCGCGGTCCGCGTGGTTTTCGCCTTGACGGTCTTCACGGTTTTTGCGGTCTTCGTGTTTTTTGTCTCCGCTTTCACCGCGGTTTTGGAAGCAGCCGCTTTCTTCGCTGTTTTCGCGACCGTGGTTTTCACGGGTTTAGCCGTTTTCGAGGTTTTCGCCGCGGCCGTGGTTTTCGCCTTGGTGGTCCGGGTTTTCTTCACCGCGGTCTTCTTCACTTTCGGCGTCTCTTCCACGATTTCTGGTTCGAGAATCGGTTCCATCGCCGCGGCTTCAGCAGCCATCTGTTCCGCGAGTTCAGCCGCCGCTTTCTGGGCCGCCCGCTTCGCCGCCGCGTCTACCTTAGGCTTACGAGGCTTGAACCCGAGCTGTTTCAGCCACGGCACATAGACTTTCTGCACAAAAGCGAGTTCCGCGAGGTGCAGTTTCAGCCATTCGACAAATTCCTCGATCGAATGGCCCTTCGGAGCGAACTTATTCGCGCGAAGCCAGTTAAAAAATTCGTGGGACTTGTAGCCTTTCTTCTCCGCGTACGCCTCATTCGCGCCGCCAAGCAGATCCGCGTAGTACGACACCTGGCGCGCGGTGAGCACGGCCTGGTGATCATCGAGTTCCAGCGAATCCATGACAGAAGTCTTGCGGCGGCGGGATTTCTTCGAATCATCGTCATCCCGCGCGAGCTGCACATGATTCTTCGGGGACAGGTGGAATTTCAGCTGTGTCACCTTGTTGTGGGCCCCCCGGATCAGCTCAAGTTCCACGCTGAAACGCGTGAATTCCGAGCTGTTGATCTGGCGGATAGCGACGTCGAGCACCCGCTGCTTGAAGTTCCCAAACCGCGTATAAGCGTCTTTTAAATCAAGGAGATTGCGGAGTTCCTCAAACGTCGTGAAGAACGTCCGGTCCGGATGGTTCTGGTACTGAAGGCACATCGTGTAGATGCGGATCGCGAACACACTCCGCAGACCCGTGAGTTCCATGAGATTGAACTCAGTGAACTGCTCTTTCAGGCGCTGAACAAAGGGGATAAAGGCCGGCGTGAAACGGAATCCGATCTGACCGTGCCCTTCCGCGTACGTGACTGACGTGAGGAAGTGGAAACGCTCGAAAACCGGCTTTGTCGGATCCTTTCGGAAGAGGTCGTACGAACTCTTGAACGCCGCCTGCAGTTCCGGGAAATTCTGAATCGACCGCATCTGAATCGTGGCGAATCCGTTGAAGAGCGAATCCGACACCTTGCGAAGCGCCGCGTACACCTCCTGCTTTCGGGTACCGAGAGCCATGATGTCGGTGGCGTTCACGAAGTAAGTCTTGTTCGGATCAATGGCGTCGACGTTGGACACATTCGCGATCGCGCTCATCACCACGCGCAGCTGGAAAAGATCCAGGTGATACGACGTGAGATTGAGCGGATTCGAATAGCGAACAACCTTCGATTCAACGTATTTTGTCTTCGGTTTTTCAGCCATAGCCCAGATCCACAAGGAAAATTGACAGGTACGGTAAACGTTATAACTCAAATCCCCATAAACAAAACGAGCCGAAAGGTGATGGCCTTTCCGCTCATTTTTTTGGTGGAAACCTGTGCATAACGGTGACACTTCCGATTACATAGTACTAGCTGAGAGAAGAAAATTCCAGCCGAAATTCATAAATCTGCCCCCTCCCTTCAAACCCGAAAAAAAGGGGCTGGTACGGAAGACGTTGCAGCAGCGGTACGGCTTCCGTTATCGAAAGGTACGGCAGACGCTGCACCAGGGGTACGGTAAACGTTGCTTCTGGCCACCCTCTATATAGAAAAAGAATTTAAAAAGATAAAAAGTAAGAAAAGAACAGAGCCTGTGGATAACCCAAAGACACAGGCTTTTTCTTTAAAAATCGTCATTAAGGTACGGTAAACGTTATAGAAAAGCAGAAAACGAAAAAGAAAAAGGTACGGTTAACGTTATACCTGTCAACAGACACTCACACTCAAAATCACCTCAGAACCGAAAAAAACATCAAAAAGCCTGTGGATAAGTCTCAAAAATAACCCAGTACGGTCTATGTTATCCGTGAAGTACGGGAAAAGTTATCGAAGGGTACGGCAGAAGTTACCTCAAGGGTACGGTAAACGTTGCTTCTGAGGCCCCTCTATATAGAAAAGGTTTTAAAAAGATAAAAATTAAGAAAAGAAACCATTCGCGCAAATTTCTGTGGACAACCTAAGTGAAGTGTGGTAGCGGGTACGGTTTCCGTTATATCTGACTGAAAAAACAACAGAAAAGAAAAATGGTACGGTAAACGTTATTCAATATTTCTAATGTGCTTTCAATAAGATAGAAGAGGGTGTGTAATTTTTTGTGGGCGGCTCGTTCAAGGTTAATCGATGTAGGGGG
>OGUJ01000270.1_pt1 | contig 42660 bp, 60 predicted proteins | sample 1573661 | NCBI WGS metagenome assembly OGUJ01 (sample SAMEA2581933, study PRJEB24529) | metagenome | biome: Human gut stool | place: China | collected 2011
AAATTTAAATTAAATTTTTTTATTTTTGATTTGACATTTAATAGTTAGTCTTAATCTATTTTTACTCCTGGATTTTCTGCTAAATATTTTTCCATTTGAGAATAAGTCATCTCATTGAAATTTACTTTCTTTTCAGGATTTCCCGCTGGATTTCCACCTTTAGGTGTTTGTGTTACTTCAAATAAAAAAGATGAGTCAACTGCTGATTTTAAAACTTTCAATTGCTCATCTAATCCTACAACTTTCCCATCTTCTCCTATTTTTGCTCCATCTAAATTTAATAATGCTTTTACTGCTTTATTATTTTTAGCTCCTGCACTCATTAGTGCTATATCTAAAGCATTATCTAATCTAATTTTTTCTATATTATCAGCATACTCTTTGTCTTTAGCTTTTTGAGCTTCTTGCATATCTGATATTTGCTTTTTAAGTTCCTCATTATCTCCCACATTTTTTTTCACCTCCTCTAAATTTTTAGTTAATGACTTATTACTCTCAGCTAGTTGATTTTTTTCAGTTTCTAGCTCTAAATATTTAGCTCTTTCTACATATCCTTCTAACTCTTTTTTAGATTCTCCAGCTACTTTTATAGCTAGTTCCTCTCCGAGTCCTAATACTATTAATTGTTCTTTAGTCATTTATTTCTCCTCCTTTTTGATATCTGGTCCCCAGAAAATGTATTTTTTATTTTTACCTTTTCTTTCTCTTAGAGCTCCACAAATAAAACCTATAACTGCTCCTCCTATAGCTCCTATAAATAAATATCCTGCTGGTGTCATTTCTCTCATCTCCTTTTAGTTCTATATAAAAAAGAGCAAGGAATCCCACTAGCATAAGTTCCCTGCCCTATTTTGTACCATCTTTCATGATTGATAAAAGCAAAAATTTCTCCCATTTTTACACCTCTTTTTTTATATTTGCCATTCCTAAAGCAAATCCAAGTCCATACCATATTTGATTTTTAACTCTTTCTAATAGAATTTCAGCTCCTATTTCCTCTGAATAGTTTTTATCATCTACACTAGAAGTTGATTCTATTCCAGTAAATCCATTAGCTAGTTTATACTCCATAACAGTAGTTTTCTTACCAAACATAATTTTAGTGTAGATATTTTTCTCTGCTATGAAGTCATCTACTAATTTTGCTGTAATGCTATTATTTTCTATTTCATATGCTTGCTCTAAAAATCTATCTTTAGGGCACATTGAAACATAGCCATCTTCATAGAATACTTTAAATACTCTCTCTTCTCCATTTTCATTAGCTGGTAACTCCCAACCTCTGCTTTGGCAATATTCTAATCTACTCATTTCTTCCACTTCTACAACTTCAGTTGTTAAAAACTGTTTTCTCATTCCTATCGCTCCTTATATTTTTGCATTAAAAAAGCACCTAGATTTCTCTAAGTGCTCGAATCTTAGTATTATTTTTTATCCTAAGAAAAACTCTATTTCCTCATTTTGAATAGCTTCTACTAATTTTTCTTCTCCTAATTTCTTTAGCTTTTCTATTCCTTCCTCATATTTATCATTTACTCCTTCTAAAACTAAATCAGTAGTAAGTCCCATTTCAAATAAAATTTCATCTATTTTTTCTTTATTTTTGTTATCTTTTATATAATTAATATACAACATTTATTTCACTCCTTTCAATTTCATTGTATTTGCTATAATTAGTGAAAAAAATTGTTCTTCTCCTTTGTTTTTACTTAAAGCATTATCTAATATATTTTGAATTATTTCATTTGGCATACTTGGAGAATTTCTTTTAATTAAGGTATAAATTTTACTTCTATTTTTTCTTGCATATTCTAAATAAGTATCATAATAACTTTTATCAATCTCTATATTTTCTAACTCTTTTCTTAGAGTTATCCAATTAGGATTTAATCCATTCATTCTATCTTTCCAAACTATCTCTCCAAAATCTTCTAAAGTTTTACATTTCTTAAATTTTTCTAATTTTTTTAATTTAGGTAATGTTTCTGATAGATGTTTTGGGTAAGATGGAGAAATTGGAATTTTATTTCCCATTCTTTTCATCATATAATGTGCTGAACATTCTGCAAATACATCATCTATATATGCCCAATTTTGAAAATCATAATTTACTGATATAAAATCAACCTCTTTATTATGCCCTAAAGCATGATATGCTTCATGAAATATTGTTTTTAATTGATAATATTTCTTTCTGTCATCATCTTTTTGTAAATTATAAGTTTTTACTGTTAATTTTGAACTTTTTGAATCTAATACTTCAAAATTTAATCCACAACTTCCTCTAGCGTTTAATTTTTTTACACTAACATTTAAATGTTCCAGCTTTAAATTAGATAATAATTTTTCTGCAAATTTCTTTCTAGTTAATTTTTTATCTAGTCCCTCTAATATGCTATCTTTTTCTTCCATTATACCATTTTTTTCAGATTCTTTCAATGTTTCATACTCTATAACAGGAATAGTTGTACTTCTACAATGAGGATGCATGGGAGGATAATTTACTCCTACCTTAGCATCTTCTAATTTAAAAATTTTTCCATTTAACTCTCTACATTGTGGAGAAGTTCTACTATCAATCTCAGCTAAATACTCATACTCTTCAACTTCACTATCCTCATACCCCTTTTTAGTAGCTTGGTTAAGTGCATAGTTAAGTTCAGTCCTTACTAATCTCTCTGTATTTTTTCTATCTGAGTTCATTCTCCCTATTATCTTGTCTGATAAATCTTTAACTGATATACCTTGAATAAAAGATTGAATAATTTCCTCTTTAAGTACTCTTCCTAGTGCTGCTCTGTTCTCCCATATTCTGTTAGAGAAGTCTGTTCCACTCCAAGGGTAGTTTATCAAATCAGATAAAGTATCTTTATCTAAATAAGCTACAGAACTCTCTACTCCAAAATCCAGTCTTATATCTCTATAAGAATCATTATACACAGTTTCCAAAGTTCCTTTGAGAGCTTCCTGTTCTGCATAAGCTTTTCTATTGAGTTCCATATCTATTTGAGCTTTTAAAGTGTCTAGTCTTGAAATCCTAGACTTCATAGCTAAGGTTTCTAATTCTAGCTTTAACTTATTAGCTATATCCTCAGCTATTCCCTTGAACTTCTCTATCTCTGCCATATACTCTTCAAGTGTCATTCTCCATTCTTTGAACTCTGAACTTGTTAAATTCTTTATAGCATCAGCATAAGAAAGTTCAGTTAAATCCATGTACCTTACTACTAAATCATTAATAGATTTTTGAATCTCTTTTCTAGCATTGATAAGATTTTTATCCAACTCTTTTAATAGTTTATCTCCTTCTTTATGGACTTTCTTTTCTTGCCTATCAGCTCTTTTCTTCCAATATTCTTTACTTTTCTTTTGGTCCATTCAAACCACTTCCAAAGTTATAATCTGGATAGATTTCTTCTTTTTGCTTTTTAATTTTTTCTAACTCTTCCGTAGGATTTTTTATCCATGGGTGTTGAGCTATAATAGTTTCATCAGAGATTATTCCAACTGAAGCTTTACAGTTAGCTATAGTTTGAGATTCATTTATTAGGATATCTTTATTGAATATGATATCTACTTTCTCATTCTCAAAATCTCCAAATCCCATATGGCTAAAATATGCATTAACAAAATATAGTAGTTTCTCTAATCCACTTCTAAACTCTACTTCCATTCCAGTAGCATCTAAATCTATATCAGCATACATAGATTGAATATTCATTTCATTTGGATTACTTCCTAGCCTATCATCTTTAGCATTAAATCCTCTACCATTTTCTATTAATGCATCTTTGAATATTTTTATAATATCCTTATAGTTTTGAGCATTAAGTTCAACAGTAAGTTTTTCTACTCCACCATCATTTCTAACTTTTACAGCTCCATAGGTAGATAAATTCTTTCTAAACTCTCCTAGTTTCTGCCCATCATAGTTTTTCAGTATTAAGATACAGTTTCTAGGATTTTCATCTAAGTTATTTTCAAAGTTTGAAATAGCTTTATTAATTCCATCTTGTAAGTTTTTTACTCTTAATATTAAAGGTTTTTCAAGTAAGTTATATTTAAAAGGAATTACTGGTAATCTATCCCAGTTAAATTGCTCTTCTCCTATGTTGAAATAGTTATAATGTGAGTCATATTTCAAAGCTCCATAATGATATTTATATCTATCTATTCCAGCTAAGCTATAAACATCAACTATCTCTACATCTTCTAACATTGAACCTGTCCATTCTTGAATGGTATAAATTCTAATTACAAATTCTAAATCTGTATGTCCCTCATCTTTCCATACTGGTAGTATTTGACAAGGCTCAAATCTCTTAAATACAAACTCTCCTTTATCATTATAGTGAGGATATATCCAAGCTATTCCCCCGTTTAATGCATCTTCTCCCATATTTTTAATAGTTCTATGAAACTCTAGTCCAAATACTTTTTCTAGTTGCTCTTGATATACTCTATTATCAGTTTGAAAGGTAAGTGGTTTTCCCAATAAATAATTTACCTTTTGGTCTACTAGCTTTTCATATTGGTTATCTATTCTTTTGTTATTTGGCAAGTTATCAACTTCAGTTAATCTACCATCTTCCCCAATAACTTCTCTTTTAGTCCACAGAATATCATGGTGTCCTAGATAATATCTTTCTCCAGTAATCATATCTAATCTTTTTTTACTGTGTAAAAATCTTTCAACTATATACTCTAAGTATCTAACATCTTTATCAGAGTCTTTCTCAACTTTATCTCTATACAGTTTACTTCTAAGCCATCCTAACACTATTCCACCTCCTCATTAATCAAAACTAAATGTATCTCCCTCAATAAATCCTTCTAGTGCATATCTCATAGCATCCATTAAATGGTTAAAATCATCTATAGGTTTATTGACAGGTTTATCGAATTTATCTTTGGCCCAAGTGTAGTTACTTATTTCAGTTAAAAAGTTAGTACATCTTGGATGGATTATAATTTTAAATCCTTGGATAAATTGAATACCATTATTTATACTATCTTTTCCTTTTCTTGCTGGGATAACTCTATATAGTCCATAGTCATATAACTCATCTATACTTTTTGGTTCTGCACTATCAGCTACTATTTTTTCTTTAGCTTTTCCCATACTAGTAATCTCATCAGCAATCATTCTATTAGTTAAAGCTTTTTTATATAATTCATCAAAAACATATATCTCTTTTCTACTCAATGAAATTAGCCCACAAAAAAGAGCAGTAGGGTCATTGGTATAACCGAAGTCTAACCCAAAACTGCTCTCTATATCAGGTATATTATTTAAAATTTCTTGTATATCAAATTCTTTCTCTTCCCAGTTCTCATATATAAGTCCTTCTGATATACCCCATTCTCCTAATCCTGCTACTCTGTATCTTCTAGGATTTTCAGCTTTCATTCTCTCAAATAATCTCAAATCTGATTCATCTAAAAACTCATTACAAAGATAATTGGTAGTTTTAGCTAGAATATCATCACAAGGTTCTGCATCAAAAAATCTTTTCTTTATCCAATGACCTTCATTCCAAGGATTAAGAGTTAAAGTTATTTGCTTAAATAAATTTCCATTTACTTGTCCTCTGATAGATTCATCTAGCATATTAAAATCAGATTCTTTTGTTATCTCATAGGATTCCTCTATCCAGCACCAACATAAACTACCTACATCAACTGTTATGGATGTTAATTTCATAGGTTCATCCAGCCCTCTGAATAATACTTTTTGCCCAGTAGGTTTATATATAAGTTCTAAAGGACTTTCTTTATAATCCCAGTAATCATCAACCTGTAATTGTCTAATTGCCCACCTCAAATCTGTATAAGCACTATCTTTTAAAGTTCTAAATACTTTTCTTACTACAAGCAAATTAGCTCCTGGATATTTCATAAGTCTAAATATAAAATTTAAAGCTGTTGTTTTACTCTTTTTAGATGCTCTGGATCCTTTACACACTCTGTATCTTCCAGTAAAATTCCAATAATCTTTATATCCTTTTCCAATAAGTTTGGGTAGACTTACTTTCTTAATCTTCAATTTCATCCTCCCCTGTTATCATTACTGGAACTAATCCATCTACTTGGATTTTATCAGTAAATAATCTATGTCTTTTTCCAATAAGTTCAGCAGCTTTTATTCTATCCTTTAGCCCTATTTTCTTTTTTACTACTCTAGCTTCAGAGCAATAATCTCCTATACTTTCTACAACTACTACTTCCTCATCTAGTTCTCCTCTCATAGCTGAGGTTAATAATTGCATCACTTCAGTAGCTGAAGCCACTCTTTTCTCTTCTAACTCTTTCAATCTTTTATCAATGTAGTTTTTTATACCAACATTTTCCAACAATTTATGTGCTTGAGCTTTTGCATAGTTCTTACTATATCCAGCTTTAATTGCTGATTGATATATATTTCCTGTTTCAATATAGTAATCTGTAAATCTCTTTTGCTTTTCAGATATTGAAGCCATACCACTATCACCTCCTATTTTTTAGATAAAAAAAAAGAATCTTTTTATTGATTCTTTTTTAAGACATTAAAATTTAAAATTATTCCTTGTAATAAATATATAGACATTTCCATATTTTGAAATTTTTTTTCATAGTTAGAAGCTTCTTTATTAAAACTTTCATAATTTGGAATATTTTCAGCAGCTTTAGATTTATATTTTTCAAAATTTTCTTTTATTTTTTTCAATTCTATAACTACATTTTCACTCGAATTATATTCAATACAAATTTTTTCAATTAACTCTAACAGATTAGTTATTTTTCTTTGAGTAATTAAATATTTTTTATAATCTTCTTGGGTTTCTAAATGTTTTAATTCTTTTGTTTGTAATTCTAATTGCAATATTTCTAATTGTTTAAATATAAACTCTTCCTTTTTCTTATTCTCCTCTGTTTTTTTTACAAAAAAATTATAAATTTCAATTAATAAAATTAAATTTATGATTACAAAAATTATATAAATTCCTTCATAAAAACTTAATTTAAAGTATGAAATTTTTATTTGAGTTTGAAGACAATTAATTATTAAAATTACAGTAATTACAATTACCATAATGTAACTTAAACAATTTAAAAAACATATTATTTTACTTTTCATTATTTACCTCTTTTTTTCATCTTTTCTCCATCTTTTATATATGAAAAAACTTTTGAAACTAATGAAGGCTCATCTTTTGAGATAAGTTCTAATGTATTCTTTAGTTCTTCTTCAGTAAAAATTTCTTCTCTAGTTAGTCCCCCAAATGCTTCTTCTAAAAATGATGGCGGATATCCATATGCTCCGTCAAAATCTATTTCTAATTTTTCTTTATTTTTTAAACATTCATCTATAATTTCCCTTAATACTTTCTCTCTGAATTCTTCGCCTGAAAATTCACCATCTTTTATATATCTTCCACCTGGTAACTCTGTAAATTGCTCTGCTATTACATACTTTTTCATTTATTTTCTCCTTCTATCTCCCAATAAAAAAAGGTTCCCTTTAATTCTTTTTTTATATCTTCATTGTCATTAAGATTAAAACAAGCATTATTTGAAATAATTCTTAAATTTTTAATTTTCCCTTCAGACTGTAAAGTAAAAATATATGGTAATCCTTTTCCTCTATAAACTTTTTTAGTTCTTGTTCTTTTTTCACCTTTTAATGCAGAAAGTAACATTTTGCTTTTTGTTTTCCATGTAAAGGTATCTGAAATTTTTCTTTTAATTGTTTCAGTTATACCTAACCCAACATCTAAAAATACATAAGCTATTCTATTGTTAATTTTTTCTGCAAAAATAAACCAATCTTTGTGCTCTATATTATCAGTATCTGTATATGCATGTAATTTTGTATTTTCCATCATTTCTGAAAGCATGTTATATAAAAAAGTTATTCCTTTTCTATCTATATTTTTTTTAGTAAAGTCTACTATATTTTTTTCAGTAAATCTATCTATCGTTGTTCCATGCTTTATTTTAAAACTTAATCCCTCCTCTCCACTTGTAATACTGTTTTCTTTTTTATATTGTGAAAACTCTTCCTTAAAATTATCAATTAATCTATTTCTCTTATAATAACTTACAAATCCTGTTGAATTTATAAATTTTCTTAATATTTTATTTTTTGGTGGGATAAAACTCATTACACATTTCTTCATTTTTTTTACTTTTATTTCATAGACTATATATTTTAAATACATTAAAACATCTATATCAACTTTTTCTATTTCTCTCATATCTAATAGTACTTTCTTATTACTATCACTACAATGAGTTTTTATTCTTTCTAAAATTTCTAATGTTTCATCAGAATTTTTTGATATTGAAAAAATTTTAGGTGCAACTATTTTTTTAGTATTTATAATCTTTCCCTTATTTAATAACAATTTATATTTTCTTTTTTTCAATAATTTTCTTTTTAAATGCTTAAATGCCTTTTTTTTTAAAAAAAACTTTTTCATTTCATTTCTTTTATGTTTTTGTTTCATAATCTCCCCCTTCTATCATTTAATTATATCAGAATTATTAATTAAAGTAAATATAAAAAGAGATAGCTCTTACGTCTACCCCTTATAGATATCTTTTATTTTAGAGAGCCAGCTTTTCTGACTCTCTACCCTCTCACAAAAAGAAGACTTTTATAGGATTCTCTCGCTCCACATTTTATACTATATCACATTCTTAACTCTCATACAATAGCTTTTACTCTCATTTAGTGTCATTTATTTTATTAAAATTTTTAAATGCTCTATTATGTATTCTATATACTTGTGATAAGCAGTACCCCATTTTTTCCGCTATCTGCTCCCACGTTAAACAGGTTATATATCTATATCTTAATATAGCTCTTTCTAATACATCCTCAACCTTATCTATTTCAGATGATAAATCTGCCATAAAATCATAAAGTATCTCTATTTTTTTCTCTTCTTCTATGATTTTATTAATCCTATTTACCATATTCTCATCACTTGGAAGCGGTCCACCTTGAAGCTTTTCTGATAATCTAACAGCTCGTAAGCCATCTAATGTAGCCCTCATATCTTCCAATACAGCTTTTTTACTTTCAATTTCTAATTTTATTCTGTATCCTTTTTTCAAGTATTTTTTTCTATCCATACTTATAAGCTCCAATCTCCATTTATTCTTTCCATATTTTTATTCCATTTCTTACAATAACAATTTATTAGCTCCTCTTTTGAAAATCCTCTACAATTTACAATATCTATGTATTGCTTAAAAGCTTTTCCATCCATAACTTCCTTACTCCAAAGTTCATGTTTGAACATATATATTTTTGTTCCTAAATTACAATCTATAACTTCTGTATTCAAAAATATTTTTTCCAATTCTTTTATTTGCTTATCAGTAACTTCTATCTCTATTTTTCCACATACTTTCTTTGCAAATTCTTCTGCATAATGACAATATTGTAAAAAGAAAAATAATATATCTGTTAATTCTTCCAATTCTCTTTCTCTAGAATATTCTTTTTGTTTCCATGTTTTAAAATTATATTCATCTGGTAATTCTCTTGCCCACTCCTGAAACTCATCATCTATAGATAATAATATATCCTTTCCATTTCTTAAACGTGGAACAAATCCATTTTTTCTTGGTTTTGCTACCGCTCCATCTAATTGTTTTTGCATTCCTAATATTTCTTTAAATGTTTTCATTCTATTTTCCACCTCTATTCAATAATTCTATGATACCAGCAAATTCCCAATGAAATCCATTAATATTTATTTCAAGTCCACCTAATACTCCAGCTAATAAAATACTTACTAAAATTACTAAAGTAATTGCTCCAATTGCTTCTAATATTTCATCAATCATTATTCCACCCCTCTATTAATAAATTCAAGAACCTTCTCTTCAACCACATTTATATCACTAGCAGCTACAACATCGTGGAAAAGATTAAGGACCTCTCTTTTTTGAGAAGGTAGTCCTCCTTTTTCTTGAACCTTCCGAAAAATCTCTAGAATTTTTAGAGCTATCTCAGCTCTTTCTTGCACTGTCATTTGTTACTCATCTCCTAAAATTTTGACTTCCTGTATCTTATCTAAAACTTTTCCAAGTAGTTCTGTATCTATTTTATATTCTAATAGATTTAGAATTTCAGTAGTTAAACAAGCTAAAGAATCACTTAAATATTCTTTCTCTCTTGTTATAAACCCTTTCTTAAACTTCTCTATTTCCTCATAGTATTTAGTCTCCCAGATATTCATTTCTACTCTCCTATTACATATTCCAAGTATTTTTTAGCTTTTCTTAAGTCTTCCATGCCATTTTTCTTATTTTCTCTGGTAACATACTTAATTACATTACCTTTACAATATCCTTTGAACTCTTCTGGAGACATAGATGCTTTTATAACATCTATAACTTCCACATCAAGCCCTGCTAATTTGTAATGGTTAGGAGAGTTTACATTATCCTTATTCTTACTATTTTCTTTTACAAATGTTTCTAATATTTCTGCAAATTTTTTACTTTCTCCAGAAGTTGCATCGCAGATTTTTTCAAAAGGACAGTTTTCACATTCTACTGACTCAAAACATTGTCCACCATGTTCTATAATTCTTTTAGCCATCTCTATTTGTTCTCTCATTTCCATTTTCTACATCTCCTCACTATTCCATAAAGTCTCTTTTACTTCTTCCTTATGCAAACAAGCCCACAACATCATATAAGCATCTGCTGCATCATCACTATCTGCTTCTACTCCTGTCAGTTCCTTAAATCTTTCCATCATGTATTTTTTCTGTTCTTCTCTATGAATTGGAACTTCACCTACTCTATTTTTCCAAAACACTGCTGGAACTAATAACAACTCTAAATTCAATCTCTTTATATGATAGGTTAACATTCCTCTTATTTCACTAAGCATAGTTAATACATTAGAATTTAAGCCTAGATAAATATCTTCTAGTATTATCATATCTATCATACCTTTTTCTAAGATATTTGAGAGTTCCTCTACTATCTCCAATCCTCTATCTCTAAAATCTTCCAAACTTGATTTAATAGTTTTCCATCTAACTATTACCCCATTCTTAGAATATGCTATCCCAGTAGAAGTAGTTGATAAGTCTATTGCCAATATATTTTTCTCATCTAATCCCTCTGGAATAATACAAGTTTTTTTAGTTTTAGCTACTAGCTTATTTCTCTCTTTTAATTTTCTTTCAGTATCCAATCTTTTCTGCTTCTTTCTCTCTACTAAATCCAAGCAAGTTCCTGCTCGGATTTGATTAAGAGTTGCCATTTGGATATTTCCATTCTTAAACTTTATATCAAAACAATGATTATTTTTTTCTTTGAAGAGATACTTCTCAACTATATAAGCCTCTCCCTTTTTATTTTGAAATTCTTTCCCTACATATTCATTAGGGTCTATCTTCTTAGCCATATCTCCCCCTAAAATCTTTTTCTATATGCAGGTAATATTCTAAACTCTGTATCATTTATTAATCTTTTTCTAAATTCCTCATAAGTTTTTACATGAAAAACTAGAACTTCATTATTTGAAAAAGTAGGATAAATTCCATCATAAGCAATATTGAGTTCTCCAGATAATCTGATTAGCTCCTCAGTAAGTTTTCTTCCTAATCCTTTTTTATCTAAGATAAAGTAATCTTTCCACCATTTGATATTATATATACTCTTATAATATTTCCCATTTCCATTGTTATATTCTAACTCTTCATTTCTCTTTACTAACTCATCAAAACCTAATAGTTGTCTCTCATACTTTTCAATAAAATCTTTTTGAAGTTCCTCTTCCAATCTCTCAACATAATGAATCACAGCTCTTCTTACAAATTTACTTTCACGAACTAAAATTTGTTTAGCTTGGTTATAAGTCAAGATATACATAGGTCTTAATTCCCCTTTTTTATCTTTATAATCAACGACGGAAATTTTTCCTTCGTTAATCTCTTCTTCAAACTCATCTCTAATTATTTTTAACAAATCATAGTGTTGAAGTTCTGCTCTATTCCCTTCTTGCTTTCTAAAAATATTTATTTGGTCCAATAGTTCCAAGCTCGTTATTCTATCCTTATTCAATCCCATTATTTCCAGCATTTTTAGCCTCCTGTTTCTTCAAATTCCTATACATATTCCTAAATTGCTCTTGAATCTCTATATCCATCTTATTAAAATACCATTGATTTAATTTTATATATAAAGCTAACTCTTCACTACTATTAATACTTAATCCTTTATAATAGAAATGTAAAAAGGTAGCTCCTCTTGGTAATTTTAAATTCTCCATATATTTTTCCTTTTTGTTAACTGTAGTCAACTGGTGGTCAAAAACATTATTTTTTTATCTATATCCATAAACCCTTTATTTATAATACTTATTTAATAAGTTGTGGTTTTTTGTAGTCATTCTTGTGGTCAAACTATTTTTCTCTAAAAGCCTCTATTTTACTAGGTTTTATAGCTTTTTTATGGGTTTGTGGTCAAAAAAAGAGGGTAACTACCACCTAAAATTTTTTCAAAAATATTTTTTTATCTCTTTTAATATTTTTATACTTTTATATAACACACATGTAAAAAGTGACTACATTGACCACAAGCAACTCTAAGCTAGAATTATAGATATTTTCAGAGAATTTTATTTGACCACAAATTTGACCACAGTGGTCATGAGATAAAATCTACTACCTTAAATTCATCAGCCTTTACAGATATAGTTTCTAATGAAAAACTATCTTTTGGAAACCTTGTTGATACTCTAGTATTAATAATAAATTTCTCTTCCAATAGCTGTTTTTTTAAGGTTCTCATATCCAATAGCTCCAAAGTACTATTAGTTTTATTATGCTCCTCAGCTATAGCTTTATATAATAGATTAAATCTCACTAGATGCCTTCCATTATCAATCTTATAAAAATATTTCATGTCTTGACCAGAGTCAGCTACTAGTTCCAATAACTCTAAAAAGTTACTAACAACATTATATTCATTTGCCAATCTTCTATTTAAAAACTCCACAAACTCTGTAATTATCTTTGAGTCTATCTTTATTAGTTCTGTAAGAGCTTTTAATCCTGTCAACATACATCTTCCATTATAAAGTTGTCTCTCATCTTTCACATCTTTTAAAAATTCTTTTACCTCTTGGAGAGGGATGTCTATAGCTCCTTTATCCAATCTTCTTTGTAGGGCTAGTTTTCCAAATTTTTCTAATAAATCCGTATGCTTCAAAGTGAAAAAAATCTCATCAGAACTTTTATTTTTTTTATTTAAACTAGTACTAATCATTCTATTTTTTATAGAAACATCACTTAATTCTGTTTCTCCAGAGATTATAAGAGGTGTACAAAGCTTAAACTCTGTCAATTTTGCTGTAATATTCCCTTGGTTAATAGTTTTATTATCATATACAGCTCTAAGTATTGAGTATAATTCTATTGCTTTCTCTTTTAAATTTTTACCTGTTATCTTAACCTCATCTATTACCCAAGGAGTTATATTGGAACAACTACTTAAACTTCTAATCTGATGATTTGAGAGAGTGGTAAAAGATTTTATATTCTCTTTATTCCCAAACAGTATCCTAGATATAAACTCTACATACTCAGTCTTTCCTATGGAAGTGGTTCCACTAACTTCTAGTATTGGATAACTTTCGCTTATATGAAATCTTCCTAATGCCCAACAAATTCCTAAAAGGCTTTGATTGACATCACTTCTTAATTTTATGATATTTTTATCTAACCACTCCAACTGCTCCTCTGTAAGTGCCTCTAATGAACTCAAAGAGTGTATTTTTAAATCTTGCTTAGTACAAATTACTCTGGAACTCTCATCATAGTAAACATCATCTATAATTCCATAGTGTGGTATCTCTAATAAATACTCCTCTTTACTCTCATCTAATAACCAACTCCAAAATTTTGGAATACTTTGGGCACTTCCTAAAAAATATCCTAAATTTTCAAGTATTCCATTTTTAGTTAAAAGGTCTGTTTTGGTTGCTTTAAACTCTCTTTCTCTTCCATTACTTCTAACTATTCCCACTATATATGTATCTGAATACCCTGTAATTTTTACTATAAAATCTGTTACCCTTACATAGTTTTCCTTTTGCCATACATAGTATCCATCCTCTTCCTCGTGAAAAGGAATATATACACTGCCTACTCTAGTTGCTCCCTTTATAATTTCTATCAGAACCTCTGCTCCTGCTCCTTGAAGTATCTCATTGAAATCTTTGAACTCTTTCATATCTACTTCAAAAAGTTTTCTCTCAAATCCTGCTAATTTTTCTAAAATATGCTCTTTAGCATCTTCTCCAGCCTCATCATTATCTACAGCTATTATTATTTTAGAAAATTTACTAATCCATTCTTTCTGGGTATCTATACACTTTAAATTCTTAGCACCAAAGGGAAGGCTTACTACATTTTCATAACCTACCTCTATAGCACTTAAAAGGTCTATCTCCCCTTCTACTATAATCAGATAGGATTTATCTTTTATATTTTGCCAGTTAAGAAAATAGTCAGTTGCACTATCTTTTTCAGCACTACATTTTTTATCTAAGGTTCTATATTTTATTCCTACAACCTCTTTACCATTAGTAAGAGGTATCATCATACTATTATTTTTACCAAGCCTACATAATCTTCCTAATCCTTTTTCTGATATACCTCTTCCTTTTAAGTAAGAGAGCCAATCAGCACCTAGATGCTTATCGGCTCTTGCTTGAAAAAAGTCTGAAAAATTTACTTTATTTTTCTTCCTTTCTTTTATCTCTTTTACTTCAGGAAGTCTGTAATCCCAATTTTCTAAGTCTTTAATATTTCCACCTTTTCCACTCTTATGGCAAGTGTACATACCAGTTTTTACATTTACAGAGAAATCAGGATTACTCTCATCATACTTATCACAGATAGGACAGTAGTAGAATCTCAGTTCATCTCCATACACTTTATGTGTGTACTTATCCATCTGTACACCTCCTACTTCCTGTTATTAAAATGGAAACTCTTCTTCATCATCAACACTATCTTCTTTTTCTGTTACTTCTGGTTGAGTAGTTGCTCCAAATTTCTCTCTATAGAACTTTACATCTGTTGCCTCAGTCTTGTTTAAAATCTCATTAGTAGTTTTTTCAGTTTTTATATCAAAGAAATCTTTTATCTCATAATTGATATTATCTCCATCTTTTTTAGCTTGAAGGATTACTCCTATCTCTTTTCCAGCTAAGTTAGTGATATATGTTCTACTTATTTCATCTCCAGAGTAGGCTTTTACCTTTTTAACCTCTGTTTTTAAGTTTTCTACCTTCAATTTTAATAAATATACCATTCTATTTAATAGCTTTTGAGCAAACTTATTATCTGTTCCATCTCCTTTTTTATGCCATAGTGTGACTCTTGCATATCCTTCACTGTTTTCCAAATTTAATGTTATTCCTACAGCTTTACTAGAACTTGAGTTAGTTAAATATGCTTCTTTTATTTCAAATTCATATACTCCATTCTTAGTTATTTTTTCTCCTCTTCCAACTGCTGTTGTTAAATCCTCTTGATTACTATTCCATAAGTTCATTCTCATCATCTCCTAATTAAAATATTCTCTTATTGCTTTATTTATTAATACTAAGTCATTCTCTATTTCATTTTCTGTAAACATATCTATTGGTGTCTTAGCAGGGTCTAAACCATTAACTGTAAACTTATATTCACTTTCACTACCAAGAGCTAATATAACCATAGAGAACAAGCCTTCTATTACCACTTTTTCATCTAAAAATCTTCCTATCGTTTTCATAGATAACTTTCCATCTTGGTCCTTTTGGGTATGAGCCATTATATAGATTATGAGGTCATTTCTCATCTCATCTAATTTATTAAAAATATCCATTATTCCAAAGGCTAAAGTTTCAAACTTTGTATATCCTGTCTCTTTTGCTCTTTCTTTGTATCCATAAGTTAGTAGATAATTAAAATCATCTATTATCAAAGTTTTTATAGCTGTATTTTTTTCTATTCTGTCCAAAGCCTTTATCACACTATCTATCCTTTTAGTAACAAAAAGATTTTTCTTTTCTAAATTATAAAGAGATTCAGATTTTTTAAAAGGTAATGGCTTTTCCACTGTCTTTATTATAAAAGTCTCCTCTGGCTTTAGATTTCTAATAGAAGTAGATTTACCAGTTCCACTACTTCCTAAAATCAACACTTTTTGTGCCATCTCATCACTTCCTTATCAAACTTGCTATTTCGAAAATAAGTTCTTTTGTAGCTTTTATATCTTCCAAACTATCATGTGCTTGAAATTCAATCTCAAAATAATTACACCAAGTTTCTAGTTTATTATTTTCTAATACTGGAAGTATTCCACATAGTTGTAAAAATCCTATGCAAGGTAAAGGGTCTATAGTTGCTGAACTTATGTAGCTGAAAAGATAATTATCATTTTGTCTTTTAAACAAAGCTTGTAACATTTCTATATCAAACTTTACATTGTACCCTGCCACTATAAACTTATCCTCTTTATCATATTTATTTATGTATTTATCCAATATTTTCTTAAAGTAAAAATAAGTTTCTGCCTCTGATTTATACTTTTCACTATCTAACTCTTTCAATGTTCTCCCTTGAACCTCTAAAGCCTTTGGATTAACTTCACTCCCTTCAAAAGGTTTTATGAAAAAGTTAAACTCTTCTACATCTTTTTTATCTATCCTTACTATTCCACTTAATTGGATGAGTGCTGACTCTTTGGGATTTACTCCACCTGTTTCTGTATCTAAAAATAAAATTTTCATTTTACACCTCTTATTTTATGTTTATTGACATTCCTCTTTTTAAAGTTGCTCCTGGAACTTCTTCTCCCTCTTGTAAAGCTTTCTTTATATCTGTTTTAGATATTTTTTCTAATTGCACTGTCGTTTTAAATTTCTCTGGAATAATCTCCTCATCTATTAGCTCTACACTCTCTGGAGTCTTTCTTAATGAAATGTTTCCGTTAGAAGTTTCTATCTTCTTAACTCCCATTTTCTCCATACACATTTTTATATAGTTCTTAAAACTATCTTGCTTCTTTTCTCCTATTTTTTTTAACTCTTGAAGTCTTTTTATCTCTTTATCTATACTCTCTATTAAGCTATCTCTATTTTTATAGTATTTAACTATATCTGCACTTTTTTCCATTAAAGTAGTTTCTATTCCTTGTTGTAACTCTTCTAATAAAGCTGCATCTTTTACTTCTCCTGTTTCTTCATCAATAGCCATTTCCCATAATTCTTCCATAGCTATCATTTCTTTACTTATCCCATACAATGTTAATTCATTCACAACCATCATCTCCTGTTTCTATTAAGTTATATTGCCAGCTAAATAGTTTTTCTAATTTAGTCACTAATGTCTTTAGATATCTTATATCCTTTTTATCTTTTATCTCATTTTCTAAAGAGTGTCTGAGTTCATATCTAACCATCAAGATTCTACTCATCATCTCTCTAAAAATATTTACTTGTACTGGTTCTTTCTCTTTTACTTCATCACAAAAATCTACAGTCATTTTTAATGATTCTAGTACTCTTACTCTTTTCTCTTCCAATATTTCTAATTGTTTCACATCTACAAAAGGTTTATTGTATTTAACTAATCTTGCTACACCTCTAGGAATCCATGCTAAAATCTCTTCAAATTTTATTTTTAATTTTCCAGCATATACCATGTCATAACCTAAATCTTCCCACATGTCTCCTGTTATAATATTTCCAACATTTTTTAGTAGTGAATCTCTAAATTCAAAATTCTTTTGAACTAACTTATCATCTTGTAAAGCTTTTGCCAGTCTATTTTCATATCTAAGATAATCTATTAACATCTCATTTAATTCAAATAAACTCATTAAGACTACTAAACTTGCTGGTGGTTTTGTTGCCTCTCTCATTTCTGGTAAAATCTCATCTAATTGTTTTTTAGCTAATGCTAACAACAATCTTTTTTCTTCAAAATTTTTAGTTAAAAGGCTTAATGATACTGTGCCCATTATTCCAGCTACCCTTTCTGAAAATTGATTCCCTTCAGCATTAAAATAATAAGTGAAAATTTTTAAGTCATTTTCATTAGTAATAAGTTCTTTCATTTTTTCAGTAGTAGCATTAAATACTTTTTTAACCTTTTTATCTCTTCTACTCTTCCTCATTTTCTATTCCCTCCACCCATATATCTATCAGTACAGGGATTAGAAGTAATAACACCTCTCCGCCTATTGCTAGATACCCTCTTTGAATGTATGCTATATGCATAGCTGACAGTGTTAAAATTATAGAAATTGCATATATTAATATTCTTGACTTATTTTTCATATTATCCTCTCCATTGAAATTTTTTACTGGATATGGTATAATACTTCATCGGGTTTGAGGTATTATACCTTTGAGACTTTATAGTTGCCAGCTATAAGGTCTCCTTTTTATTTTCTACTAAAACCACTTCATATGGTATTCTAAAAGCTTCTAAAAATTGACAAGTATAGACAAAATAAGTCCATTCATTCTTAACTCTTTCTAGTGCTACACCCCAATTAAATAATCCATTCTGTAATCCTAACCTCACATTTGAAGCATTTCTGTGAATAATTCTAGCTGCTAGTTCTGCTGAAATAGTTAGCCTATCACTAGGAACTATCATCTTATTGTCTCTTATTTCAAACATATCCATTCTATTTGTCTTAGTCATTACTATCATCTCCTTCATAAGTAGATAATCCTACCACATCATCATAGATGCATCCACAACTACTACAACAAATAATATTTTCTGTTATGATGACTTCTGAATTGCAATAATCACATAAGTAAATTTTTTCTTTCATAACTTCCACCTCATATATGTCTTGGAGCTCTAGTAACTAAAGTTGTTTTCCATTCTCTTATTTCTTTCTCTTGTTTAACTTGAGCTCCTATCTCTTTCATCTTTAATAGATTAGCTTCATTCTTTTCTCTCAATCTTTTAGCTTTTTTCTTTTTGCTACTTTTTCCTCTTCCCATTTCTATTTTCCTCCCATCCATATATAATTTCTCCAAGTACTGTAACTAAAATAGCTATTATTAAAAATATAATTAACATTTCCTAACTCCTAACTTTCTTTTCAATTTTTTATTGTATTTTTTTTAAACTTTTATTTTCTTCCTCAAGTTTTTCTAGTTCTTTTTCTAATTCTTTTAATGCTCTCAATCTACAATCTGATATTCTTCTTTCTTCTGCTAGCTCTTCTTCAAGTTTAGTTATCAATTTATCTTTAGCATTAATCAAGCAATTTTTCTCATGTAAAGCCTCAGCATGTACATCTAAAATATCTACTACATCAATATTTAATTTCACTCCATTAATATTCATTTTGCACTCTCCTATAAATTTTTTAGTATTTGTTCTTTTACCTCTTTGAAATTAATACACTCATAATTAAAGATTTCTAAAGGGTCATTATCCCCAAACCATATTGTTATAGATTTTTCATCTAAACAAAGTTTTGTTATTTTTAGTGGGTTTACTAAATACTGTTCACTTGCAAATTCTACTTTTATGAATCTCATTTACTTTTCCTCCTCTCTTTCAATCATTGGTACTATGCCTTTAGTTTTTAAAAAATCATATAAGAACAATCTTCCTTTTTGTGTCCAATACATATGTGGTTTTGCCCCTTGCGTTCCATCAGGCTTATTGTAATTTTGTGTCTTAGTTTGTGTATATCCTTTATTTGCATATTTTTGATAAATAAACCACACATCACTTTGTTTGAATTGAATTTTTTCTTCATGTAATAATTTGTTAAAAGCTTTGGCAGACATTCCATAATCTTTAGCAATTACTGTTGCACTCAATAAATCTTTACATTGAAGTACTAAGTCATAATAAGTTGCTTTAGGTTGTAATTCTGCTATTTGCTGAGTTTTAACCTGATTATCAAGTTCTAATTTTTTTATTCTTTCTGATTTTCTTTCTATTGTCTTTTGAGCTACTAATAATGCTTTTGCCATTATTTCATCTTCTGTATCATCTTCTGAACTTACTATATAACCACCATTTTGCCTAATACTTGGTAAGATTTCATCACAAACCAAGTCTTGAAATTTTCTAGCTACTTCATTGTTAGCTTTCATACATAGTTTGTAGAAAATATTCTCTGGAATAAAGTTGTTTTCCACACAAGTGTGGAAAGATAAATCTTCAAGATATTTATTAACTCTATCCCACATAATATACATTTTCCCATTCTTATTTCTTTCAAATCCAAGTCCTCTTGCTACATCTTCTAACTTTAAAAAAGCTATTCCTTTCTCATCTAAATAAGCACTTACTCCATTAATTACTGTTATTTTATTCATTTATTCCACCTCTTTTATTGAAATATTTAGTTCTTCACATATTTTTTTTCTAATATGTATTGCACTTCTGTTGCCTCTTATAACATCACTACAATAAGCTACTGAAATACCTAGCTTATTTGCTAATGAGGTTATAGTAATTTTTCTTTTTAGAAGTTCTATTTTTACTTCTACTTCAAATTTAGAAATTTCTCTCATTTTATCCCTCCTATTTTAGCTTTTAAGTTTAATTAAAAAAGTTGACTTATATTAGCTTTTATGCTAATATATAAGCATAAGAAAAAGAGATAATTCATTAGCCCCCCAGCTATATAAAATTATCTAAATTTCTATAAATTAAGCATTAATCTTAGCTTAAAAATATTATAATAGCTTTTAAGCTAATTGTCAAGTTTTTTTAAGCTAATTTCGAAAGGAGAATTATGGGAATAGTTGAAAGAATTAAAGAAATGGCTTTTAAACGTAAAAAAACAATAGCTGAAATTGAAAGAGAATTAAATTTAGGAAATGGAACAATCAGAAGATGGAATAATACTCTTCCATCAGGAAATATCTTAAAAAAAGTTGCTGAATACTTTGGAGTTACTATGGATTTTTTAGTTAATGGAAATGATTTAGAGACTTCTAAGGCTATTATGCTAGGAAGACAATCAGAGAAATTAACTGATGAACAATATGAAGCTGTTTTTAATTTAATCCAAAGTATGATTAATAAAAAGAAATAAGGGGATGATTTTTATTAAAGAAATTAGACACAATTATATATATGAAAAAATAAGTGAATTTCTTAATAGTCAAAATAACTTAGAATATCCACTTGATCCTTTTCAAATAATTAAGGATAATGGTTGGCTTTTAGTTGCCTATAATGAAAATTCTTCTAAATTTTATGAAATTTCAAAAGAAGGTTTTTCTGTTTATGCTCCTGAACTAGATAATTTTGTTATTTTTTATAACAAAAATAGACAAAAAGAAAGAATATTTTTTACTCTTTTTCATGAAATTGGACATATTATTTTAAATCATCATTTAGAATTTAAAACTCATATCTTAACTTCTATATTAGAAACTGATTTTGTGAAAAGTTTTGAAACAATAATAAATTATGAAGTTGATATAGAAATTGAAGTAGAAGCTGATACTTTTGCTAGAAATCTATTATTACCTGCTTATATACTTGCTAATTTAGAATGTCTTGATAAAAAATTTATTTGTAAACAATTCAAAATTAGTTCCTCTGCTTATGATTTTAGATTGAGTTGGATAGAAAAAGATTACCAAAACTTAATAAAACTTTTTAACACTCCAACTATTGTTGCTATGGAAAAAAGTATAAACGATTTAAATTCTCATTTAAATATTTTTAAAGGTCTATTTGGATTAGATAATCCCTGTAAATATCTTTTATCCTATGAGGAAGAACCTTTAGATTTTTGGGAAAATTTTCCATTTTAGATATACCACTTTAAAAATTAAAGCAGATAAAGCATACTCTTGAGAATCCCCATTTTATAAATTATATGAGAATGAAAGCAATACAAAAGAGTGAAGTAGATTATTTTGCTGTACACATTATGTTACATAAAGGAAATAATCAAGAGCAACAAAAATATGTTAATTCAATAGAATTTGAAAATGAAATGGAATATTATTTGAATAAACTCAGAGAGCTTAGAAAGTAGGAAAATATATGGATTTAAAAGAAGAAGAAAAATTTTGGGCAGAAAGATGTTATGAACTAATTAATATTAATACTCAAAATATTCATAACTTAAGCAATAGTATTAATATTTATATTGCTTATGGCTGCTCATTTTTATTAATTTATTATTTTAATAATCTTGACAAGTTAAAAATACTTATTCGTAATAAATTATTATTTTTTCTTATTATATTACCAGTTTTAGGTATTATTTTTTCATTACTTCAATTATATTTAAACTTAAAAATTGAATTTATACAAGCAAAATTTTTAAGTGAAAAACATAATTATTTTACAGAAAAAGTTCCAATATCTAATAAAAATAGAAATCTGCTTTATTTACTTAGTAAATTAAGTATTTGTGTAGAAATTTTTACTATTTTTATTTTACTTGGTATTTTCGGTGAGATAATTTATATTTTCCATAAATTAATTTTTATATAATATTAAAAATAGGAGAGTAGATTTATGACAGGAAAAGAACTAGAAGTAAATAATTTATTTGATGATGAAATGTTGGAAGAACTTAAAACTTTATTTCAAATTAAAACTCTTGACAATGAAAGAAGATATTGGTTAATTCGTGCAGGTAAAGAAAGTTGTTTTTTTGAAGAATTTTATACTAGAAAATTTACTGGAGTTAATATTCCTTCTTCAAATGACCTTACTACTTTACAAACAATAACAAAAGATGAGTTAAAAAGTTATTTTGAACAAGAATATCCAGATGAAAATTCAGGTCACCTTATTGGAAAACTATATAATTTCATTCATGAGATAAAAATTGGTGATATTATAGTTATGCCTTCTGCTAGGAGAGAAAAAATAGCTTTTGGAATCATTGAAGGAAATCTTTATCTAGATGATTCCTTAATTTTAGAAGAGAGTTTAAATAATTCTGATGATTTTGGTATTCCTAACAAACGTAGAAAAGTAAATTGGATAAAATTAGTTGAAAGTACTCAATTACCTTCTAAATTATTATTAAATCTTTTTTCACCACATGGCTTATCTGCTATTACTGATAATGAAACTATTGAACTTATAAATACTAATATTGATGATTTTTTTATAAAAAATTCTACTGCTTATATGACTTTTGATATAAAAACTGAAGAAAATATAGCATTAGAAGATTTAACAACATACCTTAATACAACAAATGAAATTATTAATTTTACAAATTCACATTTTAATAGTAAAGATAAAGTAGCATTAAAAATTAATCTAAACTCTCCTGGTGCAATCAATTTTTTTGGACCTTATGAATTGGTTTTAGCTTCTGGTATTATTTTAGCTTTAATTGGATGTAATTTTGAAATAAATGCTTTTGAAAAAATTAAACTTAAAGTAAAATCTCCAGGAATACTTGGTTATATAAAAAGCTTCTTAGAATACCATAAAGAAAAAAATAAACAAGAACTTGAATATAAAAAAGCTTTGATCAATTTAAAAATTTCTGAGCCAGAAAAAATGAAAGAACTAATAAAATTGTTAGAAAATGAAAAAAATCAGAAAGAATAATTTAACTTTCTGATTAAAAATTCACTTTTATAATTCTAAAAACTATCAATAATGACAACAATAAAGAAAATAAACTCAAGTAATTATTTTCAATTTTTATAAAAAAATTAAATAACTTATATAAAATTGAATAGAAAATGGCTAAAAAGAAGATGTATGTTGTAATTCCTCTAATTATATTTAACATACTTCTCCCTCCTACTTTTTTATTTAATTTTAAAGTATTATTTGTAGAATGTCAATATTTTTTTTATAAAAAACAGCCCCTACGCCAATAGGAGCTGTCCAAGCATACTAATAACCAAAGTTACTAATATACTTACCCGCAAATATAGTATATCACGACTTTGGTTATTTTGTAATACACAAAATCAAAAAAATGGAGAGTGATATTATGAAAAAACCAAATGGTCTTGGAACTGTCTATAAGATGTCAGGAAATAGACGAAAACCATTCAGAGCTGTTATTACAACAGGCTATGATATAGTAGGAACTCAAAAAAGATTAACAATAGGGTATTATGCTACTAGAAAAGAAGCTGAAAAAGCTTTGGCATCCTATGAATATAATCCTGAAAAATTAAAAAATTCTAAGCTAACTTTTAAAGATGTTTATGACAAGTGGAGTGAATCCCATTTCCCTAAACTTCAACCAAATACTGTAGAAGTTACTATGTCTTATGCTAAAAATTTAATTCCACTACACGATATTCCATTTGTAGAAATTAAAGCTATTCAACTTCAAGACTTATTTAATAAATTAGAAATATCAGCAGCAAGTAAAGCAAAAGTTAAAAATATAATTAATGCTATGTATAAATATGCTTTAAAATATGAAATAGTAGATAAAGATTACTCTACTCTAATTGACCTTGGAAAAAGAGAAAAAGTTATTCAAAGAAAAGTATTTACAGATGAAGAGATATCAAAATTATGGAAGTATAAAGACTTATATTGGGTAGATACAATTCTAATAATGATTTATTCTGGTATGAGAATAGGGGAGCTTTTGGGACTTAAAAATGAGCATATTGATTTAGAAAATAGGATTATAGTAGGGGCTGGAATTAAGACTGAAGCTGGAAAAAATAGAATTATTCCTATCAATAGAAAAATTTTACCTCTCATCCAAAAACATATGAGAGCAGATAAAACTTTTTTATTTGCAACTAAAACTAATAGACCTGTTCTTTATGATAATTATAGAAAATCTTTTATGTCTGTAATGGATAAATTAGAAATGACTCATACCATTCATGACTGTAGACATACCTTTGCAACTCTATTAAATAATGCTGATGCCAATCCTACAGCTATTAAAAATATAGTTGGACATACTAGCTTTGAAACAACAGAAAAAATTTACACACATAAAAATATAGAAGAACTCAAAAAGGCTATCGATTTAATATAAACATACCTAAAAGTCTTTAAAATAAAAATAAGGGGCAAAATGCCCCTTAACTTATTTGCGTTCTATTTGTGTGCTACCGCTTAAATTTTTTGTGGTTTTTGGTACTTTTTATTGCTTTTAAATGCCCTAAAATAGCCACTTTTATGGTTTAGGTATTATCTTCCCCAAGTATCTGTATTTTTATTCCAAGAAGCAGCTATTTCAGCTTCCTCTTCAGTTAAATATTTTTCTTCTTTTGCTAATTCAAGTAATGCTGTGAAGTTAGATAAAGTTTCCCATTTGATATTTTTTTCTCCAAAGTTTTTATAAGCTTTATCAAACTCATAAGAGAAGATAGCTAGTACTTCTACTTCTTTAGCTCCTTCATTTCTAGCAGCTTCAACAGCTTTTATTGAGCTTCCCCCAGTAGAGATTAAGTCTTCAATTACAATAACTTTTTTTCCTTCAAAATCTGCTCCTTCTATTTGTCTTCCTGCTCCGTGAGCTTTTTTCTCTCCTCTTATATAACTCATTGGTTTATTCATCAGTTGTGCTATAAAAGCTGCCCAAGGAATTCCAGCAGTTGCTGTTCCTGCTACTACATCAAAATCTTTTTCAGATAATTTTTTTATAAACTCATCTACTACTACTTGTCTTTCAACAGGATATCCTATCATTTTTCTATTGTCACAATAGATTGGACTTTTGATTCCAGATACAAATGTAAATGGTTCCTTTACATTTAATTTTACTGCTCCTGTGCTTAATAATGATTTTGCTACATCTTTTGCTCTACTCATGATAATTAATTTCCCTCCCATATTTTCCATAAAACTCTTTATTTGAATATACTATTTGACCTCTTAAAATTGTTGTAACAACTCTTCCACCTCTATTAAATTTTTCATATGGTGTCCAATTTGCTTTAGTTATTACATCATCATCTTTTATAGCTGACTTATCTTCTCTATCTATTATTACTAAATCAGCATCATATCCAACTTGAATTTTTCCTTTATTTGCTATATTAAAAATTTCAGCTGGTTTTGTACACATTACCTCAATGAGTCTTGCCATTGAGATTTTCCCTTCATCTACACCTTTCAGCATCATCTCAAGTGAGTTTTCTACTCCAGGTATACCAAAAGTAAGTTTTGCTAATTTTTCCTCTATTAGATGAGGTGCATGGTCTGTTCCTATTGTATCAATAGTTCCATCAGCAAGAGCTTTCCATAACTCCTCATTATCCTCTTTAGTTTTTAATTCTGGCTTCATTCTAAGTAACATTGAACTTCTCTCATCAGCATTTACATCATCTACATTTAAGAAAAGGTGGTGTGGAGTAACTTCTCCGTAAACTTTTAATCCCTTAGCCTTTGCTTCTCTTAACATCTTAGCTTCACTAGCTTTAGATAGATGACATAGATATAATGGTTTATCATATTTTTCACAAAGCTCAATAGCTTTGGCTACCATCTCTTCTTCAGCATGTACAGATATAATTTTTGATTCTCTAAAAATATTTTCTATAACACTATCTTCTGTTATTAACATATCTCCAGTAGACATATTTAAAAATATCTTTGTAGAAGCAACCTTATCTATTACTTTTTTTATCTCTTCACTGTTATCGTTTCTACTTCCACCAAAATTAAATCCATAGTCTACATATGATTTTCCAACCATCATAGCTCTTTTTTCTTCAAATATTTCAGAAGTAGTTACAGCTGGTATTGTATTTGGCATATCAATAAATGTAGTAACTCCACCTCTAGCACAAGCCATACTTCCAGTCATAAAATCCTCTTTATGAGAAAGTCCTGGGTCTCTCATATGACAATGAGCATCTACCACTCCAGGAATTACCCATTTTCCTTTAGCATCTACTACCTCTAATCTTCCTTCTGGAATATTTTCCGATATCTCTATTATTTTCCCATCTGCTGTTAATATATCTGTAACTTTTTCTACTCCATCAATTAGAATTCTACAGTTTTTTATTAGCATAATCCTGCCTCTTTCATTCCTTCTAAGATTTCTGCCTCTACCATTTGTGCTGCTTTAGCTGGGTCTTCATTTTTAGTAATTGGTCTACCTACTACTAAGAAATCACAACCATTTATTATTGCATCTTTTGGAGTCATTATTCTCTCTTGGTCATTTGTAGCTGACCATTTTGGTCTTACTCCTGGACACACAGTTTTGAAATCTTTTCCACAAGTATCTTTTATAAGTTTAGCTTCCCATGGAGAACATACTACTCCATCTAATCCAGATGTTTTTACAAGTTTTGCCCAGTTTAAAGCTAAATCAGCAAGAGAAAGTTTTGATTGGAAAGTCTCCTCTACATCTTCTACTGATAAACTTGTTAAAACTGTAACTCCTATTACAAGGTTATCTTGATTTATTTTTTTAACCTCTTCTGCAACTTTAGTCATCATCTTTCTTCCACCACTAGCATGTACATTGAACATAAATACATTTTGCTTAGCAGCAAACACAGAAGCCATAGCTGTTGTATTTGGAATATCGTGGAATTTTAAATCCAAGAAAACTTTTTTCCCTTTAGCAGAAAGATACTCTATTATCTCTCCTTTAGAGTTTAAGAAAAGTTCTAATCCAACTTTATAAAAAGTTGCTCCATCTCCAATTTTTTCTACAAGCTCTTTTGCTTGGTCAGCTGTTGGGAAATCCAAAGCTATTATCATTCTATCCTTAGCACTATACATAAAATCTCCTTTCACTTTTAAAGAAAACTAAGAATTGTTCCATATTCCAAGAAGTTGATTAACTATAAGCTTACTTCACTAAAAACACAAAACTCGCTTTGCTCAAACAGTTGTGTTTTTTAACATTCAGTTTCGCTGAGTTAATCTAACTTCTCTCCATAAATTACACAATTCTTTGAGTTTTCTTTCTTGGTACAAATATTTTTCTTATCTGTGAGCTGCCCCTACTAACTCACTTATATTTTCAAATCCATTCTCTTCACAATATTTTTGTAATCCCTCAGCTATTTCTACAGCTAACATAGGATTAGAGAAAATAGCTGAACCTATTGATATCATAGAAGCTCCAGCCATTATAAACTCAAGAGCATCTTCTACTGAAGCTATTCCTCCCATTCCAATAATAGGAATATTTACAGCTTTATATACTTGATAAACCATTCTTACAGCTACAGGTTTTACAGCTGGTCCAGAAAATCCTCCAAAAGTATTTCCTAACACTGGTTTTTTAGTTCTTATATCTATTACCATTCCAAGTAAAGTATTGATAAGAGATACTGCATCTGCTCCATTTTCCTCTACTATTTTAGCTATACTAGCTATATCAGTAACATTTGGAGAAAGTTTTACTACTAATGGTTTAGATGTAACTTTTCTTACCTCTCTTGTTACTCTAGCAGCTACCTCTGGATTAGCTCCAAAAGCCATACCTCCATCTTTTACATTTGGACAAGAGATATTTAACTCTACTACTGCTATTTCAGGAATTTTATCTACTCTTTTTGCTATTTCAACATACTCCTCTACAGTTTTTCCATTGATATTAGCTATTATATTTGTAGTTATTCCTTGAGCTTTCATCTCTGGTAAAATGTGAGATTCAAAATAATCTATTCCAGGATTTTCAAGTCCTACACAGTTTAACATTCCAGCAGGAGTTTCAGCTATTCTTGTACCATAGTTTCCATCTCTTGGCTCTACAGTAAGCCCTTTTATTCCTATTCCACCTAATATATTTGGGTCAAAATATTCTTTATATTCCATTCCAAATCCAAAACAACCAGAAGAAGTTACTATTGGATTTTTAAAATCTACACCTAAAAATTTAGTTTGTAATCTGTTCATCTTTTCCTCCAACAAATTAATTTCCACAACAAGTTTCAGTTTTTTCTACAACTGGGTCAAAGTCTACAATAGTTTCAGAATCAAAAACAGGTCCATCATGACATACTTTTTTCATTCCAAATTTTGTTTTGATTGAACAACCAACACAAGCTTTTACTCCACAAGCCATTCTAGCTTCTAATGAAATTTCACACTTAGTTTCAAATTTCTTAGCTGTTTTTGCAACTGCTTCCATCATTTTTTGTGGTCCACAAGTAAATACCATATCATATTTTTTAACTTTCATTAATTCTTCCATTTTAACTATAACATTTCCATGTATTCCTACAGAACCATCATCAGTTGTAATATAGTTCTCTATTCCATCAAGATTGAAATTTGACATTATCTCCATAGCTTCTCTGTTTCTTCCACCTGCTATAAAAGTAACTTTATTATTTTTAGATAAAACTTCTATTAATAGTTTCATTGGAGCCATTCCCATTCCTCCACCTACTACTAATAACTCTTTCCCAGAAATTTCTGTTGTAAATCCTGTTCCAAGTGGTCCTTGAATATTGATTATCTCTCCAGCTTTCATAGAGGCTAAATCTTTAGTCCCTCCACCTTTTATCTCATAATAAAACTCTAAAATATTATTCTCTTTATCTGCATAATGTAAGCTGATAGGTCTTCTTAAAAAATATACACCATTTTTACATTGTAACATATAAAACTGTCCAGCTTTAGCAGCTTTTACTGTTTTATCTCCTTTTACTTTCATAAGGTAGTTGTGTCCAGCAACTAATTTGTTTTCTAAAATTTCACAATTTTCTAAAAACATTTCTCCTCCCAAATTTATATAAATTAACTATTTTATCTCTTTACCACAATAGTAACAGAATGTTCCATAATCTTTTACTACTACTTTATTTTCTGTCTCCTCAAAATGAGTTACACACTTAGGATTTTTACAAACAGTTAAGAAATGCTCTTCAACTTCCTCTTTCTCCTCTTTTCTAGGAGCAGTGGAATTTTTTAATCCTAGTGCTAAAGCATACATAGCCTCTCTTGTAGGAACTCCATTTGCTGCTTGTTTAAAGTATAGTGCGTGCTTTGTATCATCTAAATCTATATTTATCTCATCTACTCTTGGTAGTGGATGTAATATTATCATATGCTCTTGACACTTATTTAATATAGTATCCTTAGATATTTTGTAAACTCCACTTACTTTATTATACTCCTCTATATCATCAAATCTTTCTCTTTGAATTCTTGTCATATAAAGTACATCTACCTCTTTTAATATTGGCTCATACTCAGAACAGATATGGTATTTCATTCCTTTTTCATCTAACTCTTTAGTGATGTACTCTGGTATTTGTATTGATTCTGGAGCTACGAAATAAAACTCTCCACCAAACATCTCTAATGCTTTAGTAAGAGAGTGTACAGTTCTTCCATATTTTAAATCTCCTACAAAAGCTATTTTAATATTTTCAATTCTTCCAATCTCTTTTTTTATTGTAAATAAGTCTAAAAGAGTTTGGCTAGGGTGTTCATTTGCTCCATCTCCAGCATTGATAACAGGATTTTTAGAAATTTCAGAAGCGAATTTTGCTGCTCCCTCTATATAGTGTCTCATAACTATTATATCAGAGTAAGCCTCTACCATTTTTATAGTATCTCTTAAAGACTCCCCTTTTTTTAATGAAGTAGCATCTGGAGAATCAAATCCTAAAACTTGTGCTCCTAATCTATAAGCTGCTGATGTAAATGATAATCTTGTTCTTGTTGAAGGTTCAAAGAATAAACTTCCTACTATTTTCCCCTTTGCTAACTCTGCTTCTGGTTTTTGTGAAAGTTCATTTGCTACTTCTAATACTTCTAATATCTCTTCTTTTGTTAAATCTTTAATAGATATGAAATCTTTCATTTCCTACTCCCTCCTGTTATAAAATATTTTAAATTAGTCATAAAAAAAGGAATGAGTCCCTCTTTTTAAAAGAGAGTTAACATTCCTTTGATATCTTTAATAATATAATTTTTAAAAAGTATAAAATAATTAGAAAATAAAATAGAAACAGAGTGCATATCTTTTAGCTTATCTATAAAATTTCTCATCTCTACTCCTCCTTACTTTCTACATATATCTTTGCTATTCTATCATAGTTTTCAGTTTTTTTCAAGTATGATTTTAATTTTTTAATACCTCTATTAGTTGTGTCTTATAATTATTCAAATTCTCTATTAAATTATCTATCTGTTCCCTAGTCAATTTTACACTTTTTTCAGGTAGTGGAACACTTTTAAATCCATCACTTACCTCTACATTTGTTACTGGGAACATATAATTCTCTTCACTCATTATTTTTTGGAAATCATCACTCAAAACTCTCTCCATAAATTTCTTAGCTCCAGCTTTAACCTCTTTTTTATTCACAAGTGAAACTCCCTCTTGATAAATAAAACTTCCATCTTCTAATAAGAAACTATCATATTTTGAAGAATCCTCACCTGTAAAAAATAGATTACTTGTAGCATACCCTATCATCATAGGTGCTTCTCCTGCTGTAAATTTAGCAAAGGCTTCACTCCAACCAGGCTCTACACTATATATAGCTGGTTTTAATTCCTTCCAAAACTCTAACCAATTTTCACCATAAAGAGCTATACTCCATTGTAACGCTTCCTCTCCAGTAATTGATACTTTTGGATTTTCTACCATAAGTTGCTTATTAAATTTCTCCAACTCTTTTAAATTTTTAGGTGGTACTGAAATCTTTTCCTTATTGTAATTTATTGCTAAAACACCATAATCCATTGGAATAACATAATCACTACTCATTTTGAAATTTTTATTTTTAATATTTCCAATATTTTGAGGAACATATGGTAATATTAGTCCCTCTCTTTTAGCCATCTCTGTAGTTAACTCTGTAAGTCCTACTACAATATCTGCCTTTGGTCTTTTCTTTTCCAGTTTTAGCCTTCCAACAATCCCATCTATAGAGACAAACTTTATAGTATCTCCTGTTTCTTTCTGAAATACCTTTCCGTACTCCTTCTCTATCCATTTCATCGAACTTGGTCCATAGATAGTTATCTCCTCAGCGTTGATAGTTGTTGCTCCTCCTACAAATAGGCAAGTTAATAAAATTTTTTTCATACTTTTCTCTCCTTTCCTTTCTAGCATTACCTAGATAGGTTCTGACGGTCGAATATTAATTCCTCTCAGCCTCTTAGCTCCCGTTTTCATGTTACTATTATACTCTATTTTTCCTCTTTTTCAAAATATAAATTTTTTTTGTTCATATAAAAAAATATTTTGCTAATATAAATATTGATGAAAAAGAAGCATTAGAAACTTCTTCTGCTACTTCTTCAACTGCTACTGATGCAAAAAAATAAAACTTAATAAAAAAACTCCCCATCTAGTTAAGATGGGGTAATTTTTTTACTTCATTCCTACTATATTTTCACTTTTTAAAATATAAGTCTGTTTATGGGCTAGTGGAATAAAATATCTACTACTATATGTTAAATAGAAAATTTTATCAATTATTCTTTCTTTATACTCCTTATTTCTTTCTTCTTTAAATAAATTAAAAAATGGTAAAAGCGAATCTTCTAAATCATAATCTATTAATTCTCCAACTATAGTCTTTTCTAAACTAGTTAATGGATAAACACTATTTATTGTAATATTGTATAGAGCTATATCATAATCCTTACTTCTTAATTTATTCAAAAATTTATCTAAATTATAAATTTCAATCTCTACATTCAATCCATTTTGAATTAAATCATGTGCTACATATTGTGCAAAATTTCTGTTGTGAATTGTATTCAAACACATTATTTTTATCTTTTTCTCAAAATGTCCACTATTTTTTAAAATTTTAATAGCTTCTCTTCTGCTATAGTTTTTCTCTAAAAATGAAATTTTTATATCAAACATCTCTTGTGGACAAATAGTGGTAGCTTCTCTATTCAAAAGAGACTCTAATGCTTTTCTATCATTTAAAGAATAATTTTTTTTATTTCCAAAAACTAAAGATATTATGTCATATACTGTATCTTTAACTATTTTCTTGCCTCTTAAATTTCCTATTTTTTTAGCGGTTTCAATATCCTCTTTATATAAATCATAGGAGTAATAGTTGGGTAAATTTAAAGAGTTAATCAATCTTTGATAACTATTTAATTCTCCTTTTATTTCAACATTTTCAAATATAGAACTTTGATCAAAATAATATTTATTTTTTTTCAATTTAATTTTATTTTTTTCTATTTCTTCAATAGCATATCTTCCGCTTGTAAAAATTTTATTATTCTCTCTTTTTAATATTGACATTAGAGGATTTGTTAAGCCTATTTCTAATTCATGGTCCGGATAATTTAATAAAATTATAAATTCTCTATCATTTAAAACTTGAATTTGTTGTATTGAAGAGTATAAATCGTTCATATATCCATTCTTTAAATAATTTTCTATTGAATCTTTTACATCTTGTGCTGTTATAGAATCTCCATTAGAAAAATATATATCCTCTCTCAATTTACAATATATTTCCATCTCATCATTTTTTTTATACTCTTCTAGTAAGTATGGAACAACTTGCCCATCTTTATCAATTTTAAATAGTTGTGCATATATATAATTCGTCGCTCTTCTAGAATATGTATCTCTTAGTAATATAGGATCTATTGTCTCTACTTTTACTTCTTGTTCTATTACCAAACTATCACTTTGCTCTATTTTTTCATCCTCAAACAAATTATTTATTTCATTTTCAAATGAAAATCCAGATGTACTTATAATAAAGAACACTATCATTTTAAATAAAACTTTTTTCATTTTCTCCTCTTTCTTCATAAATTATATCTCTTATAAAAAATTTAATTTAAATGTATGTTACATATTTATAAAATTGACCAACACATTTATATCATTTTATATAATTGTACAAAAAAAAGTCAACATTCCAAACACGTTTTTAATTTTTTTAAAATTAAAACTATAATTTTCTTCAATAATATAAAAAAGCCATGAGATTTCCTCATGACTTAACTATCTAATTAAGATACTTATTTATAATTTCTTCATATTTTCCATTCTTTTTTAAATTTGATAACCCTCTATTTATTACTTCAATAAACTCTTTATTCTTACCTTTTTTTACCATAACTGCACATTCAGAATAATCTTCCTCTCCTAATGGCATTTTTACCTTTAGACCATTTGCAATATTATACTCAACAAAAATAACATCATCTATTTCTTTACGTGCCTCAGATATTGACATACCTGAAAAAATTGCATCTACTTCTTCATTATCTAATGCCTCCATTGAAGCTTGAAATCCTAAAGGTAATAATTCATATTTAAAATTTTGATCTTCTGCTAAGGCTTTTAATAATTCAATATCAATACCTTTAAGTTTCCCATCTTTATCTTCATATTCAAATGGCGGAAAATATATATCAGTTGCTACTTTATAAATTTTTTCTCCAGCCCGAATGAATTAATACACCAAAATATAAAAATAGATATTCTTATTAAGTGATAAAAAAATTTCATTACTCCTCCCATACATACTTATATATCTTTTTATAATATTATTAAGTATACAAATTTCTACGCCAACGATAAGTGTATCAAAAAAAAAAAAAAAAAATCAAGTTTTAAAACATAAGTTTTTTATATTAAATTTATAAAGTTTTTACTTCTCTATAAATTTTCTATCTCATCATTTAATATAATAACCATTTTAAAAATTATAAATTTTTCAAACAAATTTTAGTTGTCATTTTAATTTAGATTTTTTAATTTTTTAAGAAAAAAAATATTTGATTGTTATAATTTAATTTATATGTTATAATTTTTTCTGGACTGTTATTGTCTAATATAATATGAATGGAGAGTTTCAAATGACAAACAACAATATTACTAATAAGATGTTTTTAAGTCTTATGATCCCTTTTATTCTTTCTACAATAACTCAACCTTTATTAGGGGCAGCTGATATGGCAGTTATTGGAAAGTTAAATAATACTAATTTTATTTCAGGTGTTTCTATTGGAACCTTAATTTTCAATACTATCTATTGGATATTTGGATTTTTAAGAGTGAGCACCACTGCTTATAGTGCTCAATCAAGTCATTATACAAATAAAAAAGATATTAGTGATGTTTTTTTCCGTCCACTATTAATAGCTTTTATTATTAGTTTCATTATGATTATTTCACAAAACTTAATTTTTGAAAGTTCTATGAAGTTTATTAATCCAGATATTAATATTCAAAAAGTAGCTTATACTTATTTTAAAATACTTATATGGGGAGCTCCCTTTGTTTTGACAAATTATGTACTTTTAGGTTGGCTTATGGGATTAGGAAATGTCAAATCTTCTATGACTATGCAAATCTCTGGTAATCTATTGAATATACTTTTAGATATTTTATTTGTTATATTCTTAGATTATAAAGTTGAAGGAGTTGCTTATGCTACTCTTATCTCACAAATTTTTTCAACTATTCTTGGAATAATATTTATTACTCCATACTCTTATCATAAATATTTAGATTTTAAATCTATTATAAATAAAAAAGAGATTATAAATATTTTATGTGTAAATAGAGATTTAATGATTAGAACTTTCTGTTTAGTATCTCACAATAATCTCTTTACCATGGCTAGTTCTAGATTAGGTGGAGATATTCTTGCTACAAATGCTATACTATTCCAAATAATGTCAATTTTCTCATATGCTTTTGATGGAATTGCCAATACAGCTAGTGTATTCTCTGGAAGAGCTAGAGGACGGAAAAATAATACACTTATGAAAAATTGTTGGAAACAAACTTTTTTCTGGGGAATCATTGCAACAATTTTAATTACAATAGTGTTTGTCTTATTTAATAGAACTATTATTGAAATCTTTACAAAGCTTCCTAATATATTAATATTAACTCAAAAATATTCAATCTGGTTAGTACTATATCCTTCTATTGCTTTTTTAGGATTAACTTTTTATGGAGTGTTTACAGGAGCAGCTAAAACAGTTCCTATTATGACATCTACAGTATTAGCTTTTATTTCATTTTTCATAGCTTGGAAATTTTTAATACCAATTTATGGAAACAATGGCGTTTGGTTATCACTACTTGTCTTCTATTTAGGAAGAGGTATATTCTTAATCCCTCAATTAAAAAAGACCTTAACTAATTAAAATTCAAATGTAATACCTAGTCTACTTAGATATTTTTATTTAAAAACTACTAAAAAATAAAGAGAGAAAGTATAATTTTATCTTACCTTCTCTCTTTTTATTATCTCTTTTTAAAACTCTAAGTGACACATTACTTCATGTTCACTATCAAATCTTTTCATTTTTGGCTTTTTAACTTTACACACCTCTATTGCTGATTTACATCTATTAACAAAAGGACACTCATCTTTTAATAGAATTGGACTAGGAATATCCCCTTCTAAAATCTCTAATCTATTATTTTTCTCCAAACTTAATACACTCTTTATTAAAGCATGAGTATATGGGTGTTTTGCTTCTAATTTTAAGTTTTTACTCTTTAATTTTTCGACAATATGCCCTAAATACATAACCATAACTTCATCAGCTAATGACTGTACCAAAGCTAAATCATGACAGATAAATATTATACTCATATTTGTTTCTCTCTGTATCTTTTTCAAAAGCTCTATTATACTTTTTTGAATAGATACATCTAAGGCTGAGGTTGCCTCATCACAAATAAGAATTTCAGGTTTAAGTGATATAGCTCTAGCTATTCCTACCCTCTGTAACTGTCCTCCACTTAAATTATATGGATAAGCATTCAAGTAATCACTTGATAACTCTACCATATTTAAAAGCTCTTTTACTTTCTTCTCTTTCTCTTCCTTTTTTATCAATCCAAAATTAAGAAGTGGCTCTGTTAGGATATCCTTTATTGTCATTCTTGGATTAAAAGCTCCATGAGCATCTTGGAAGATCATTTGAATATTTTTTCTATTCTCCCTTAACTCCTTTTTATTAAATTTTGAAATATCTTTTCCTTTGTAAAGTATTTCACCCTCAGTTAGTTTCTCTAATTGGACTATCAATCTCACTAAAGTTGATTTTCCACATCCACTCTCTCCTACTATCCCTGTAATTTTTCCCTCTTCTATATCTAAATTTATATTATTACAAGCTTTTAAAGTTTTACCATCAGAAGTTATAAAATACTTATTTACATTTTTTAATTCTAATATTTTTTTACTCATAATTTTCCTCACTCTCTAAAGTAGGAACAGAGGCTATTAATAATTTAGTATATTCAGACTTTGGATTTTTTAAAACCTCTTCTGTTTTTCCAGTTTCAACAATTTTTCCATCTTTCATAACAACCAATCTATCAGCTAAATATGCAGCTACTCCTAAGCTATGTGTCACTACTACCATTGTCGTACCAAATTTTTCTCTCATGTGAAGTAATTCAGTAACAATCTGAGCTTGTGTTGTTACATCTAGAGCACTTGTAGGTTCATCTGCTAATAATATTTTAGGATTAAATGTCATAGCCATAGCTATTCCTACTCTTTGGCACATTCCTCCACTCAACTGATATGGATAACTGTTCATTATATTTTCTGGAGATGGAAGATTTGTTTTCCTCAAATTCTCTATTGCTTTAGTTTCGGCTTCTTCCTTTGAGATTTTGAGATGTTGTCTAATATATTCAATATATTGCCTTCCTATCTTTCTAATAGGATTAAGAGTATGACGTGTCTCTTGAAAAACGATTGTTATATTTCTTCCTTTTTCAAACTTCTTATCACTTAAAATATTTTTCCCTTCAAATAGTACTTCTCCTACTATCTTAGTAGTTTCAGGAAGTCCTCCTACAATACTTTTAATGAGAGTGGATTTTCCACTTCCACTCTCACCTACTATACCTATAATTTCACCTTTTTTTATATCAAGATTAAAATCTGAAACTGCTACCTTTCCATTCTCATAAGTTATCCCAATATTTTTTAAAGTTAGCATATACACTCCTATTTAAAACGACATCTTATCTGTTAACCAATAGTAATCCATTGGATACATCACTACATTTTTTAATTTTGTTGAAGAGATTAAGTAAGCAGTTTCATATCCAAAGAATATTGTTGCACAATCATCCATTATAAGTTGTTGAATTTCTATAATTAACTCTCTTCTCTTATCAGGATCAAACTCTGATGAAAGCTCATCTAATAAAGCATCTACTTTTGGATTATTATATCCAGTTTGATTTGTAGAAGCTTTACTGTACCAGTTCTCACGTAAATAGTTTTCAGGATCTCCACTATTAGCAACTAAAACATTCCATATAAGTAAATCAAAATTTCCACTATCTCTATATTTTAATACTGTTTCATAACTTACTGTTATTAATTTTACCTTTATTCCAATCTCTTTTAAACTAACTTGAGCCGCTTGTGCATAAACTTTTAACTCTTCTCTACTTGTATAGATAACAAAGTTTAACTCTATTTTTTGCCCATCTGGAGTTTCTAAATATCCATCTCCATCAATATCTTTATATCCAGCCTTAGCTAAAATTTCCTTTGCATTTTTAGGATTATATGTATTTTCATCAACAAGTTGATCAAATCCGAAATTTAATGTTGGTGGTACTGGTGCTTTTCCAGGAGTTGCTGCTCCTCCTAATAAAACAGCTGTATAAACCTCTTTATTCAAAGCTCTATTTATAGCTTGACGTAATACTTTATCTTTTAAAATTCCATTTTCATTCATAAAAGCAAAAGTTCCTCTTAATGACTTTATACTTTGAATGTTATACTTATCATTATTTTTAAAATCAACTAAATTTTCTGGCTTTAGGCTATATGCCATTTGAATTTCTCCACTTTGTAGTGCTAAAGAACGTGTTGCTTGGTCATTTATATATTTAAATACCACACGATCAAATGGAACCTCTCCTCCCCAGTAGTTTTCATTTCTAACTACTGAACAATACTCTGTTGGATTAAATTTCTCTACAACATATGGTCCTGTTGAAATAGGCCCCTCCATAGCAAATTTTGTTGTATCAGCTTCTGTATTTACAATTATGAAAAGAGGATCTGCAAGACATCCTGGAAGTGTTGTCACTGGCTTTTCAGTTTCAATTATTAAATAATTTTTATCTGCTACTATACTCTTTGGAATAAAAAATGTATTAGCTCTCTGATTTAACTTAAAAGTACGCTCTAAAGAGTTTTTTACACTTTCTGATGTCATTAATGTTCCATCTGAAAATTTTACTCCCTCTCTTATTTTAAATTTCCAGCTTTTTCCATCTTTACTATTTTCCCAACTCTCTGCCAATAGTGGTACTAACTCTCCTTTTTCATCAAATTTTGTAAGTGTTTCTCCAACTCCATATCTTGCTACTGTCCAACTAAAATACTGCTCTGTTGTTTCTAAAGTGTTAGCAAAACTAGGTGTCCCTATTACTATTTCCTTAACTTCACTTACTGAATTTTTATTTTCAACCTTCTCCTTTCCACAGGCTGTTAACAATATTAAACATAATATTGAAATAAATTTTAATACTTTTTTCATTTAAATTCTTCTCCTTTATACTTATATTTTTTTAATTTTCTTTTGGATCTAATATATCTCTAATACTATCCCCTAATAAGTTAAATATCACAACAACTATTATAATTGCTATCCCAGGTGAATATATTAACCATGGAGCCTTAAATATATATAATCTTCCTTCGTTTAACATCAATCCCCACTCTGGTATTGGAGCCTGTACCCCTACTCCTAGAAATGATAAAGATGTTATCTCTAATATCAACATACCTATATCAATAGTTGCTGTAACTAACATTGTAGGAAAGATATTTGGCAATAGATATTTAAGAAATAGATTTAAAGGTGTTATTCCCCCCATTATTGCTACTTCTATATATGTATTTTTTCTTATTTTCAAAGTTAAACTTCTAGCTAGTCTAGCATATCTAGGCCATGTAACTAAACTTATTGCTAAAACAGCATTAAAAGTACTTGGCCCAAGTATACCTGCTATTGCTATAGCTAGTATTAATCCCGGAAAAGCCATCATCATATCTGATATTTTCATGATTACATTATCTACTATTCCACCATAAAACCCAGCTATAACTCCTAATGTTCCTCCAACAAAAAAAACTATTGCCAGTAGTGAAAAAGCCATCACTAATGTTGTTCTTGTTCCATAAATAATTCTTGAAAAAATATCTCTTCCTAAAACATCAGTTCCTAATATATACTCCTTTGAAGGTGGTTTCAAGGAGTCCAACATAACAGCATGGTATGGATCTTTAGAGGCTAGAATTGGAGCTAATATCGCTATCAATATGACAATCATACTCAGAGATAGATATATTAAAAATTGTTTATTTTCTAAAATTTTTCTTACTCTCTTCAATTTTACTCCTTTACTCTTGGATCTAAAAATTTATATGAAAAATCCACAGCTAAATTTACTATCATATAAAATAGTGCAATAAATAAAACATATCCTTGAATCAATGGATAGTCATGTGCTGATATAGCCTTTATAGCTAGATTTCCCATTCCAGGCCAGTTATAAACTATTTCTATAATTGCTGTTCCACTTATTAAATTTCCTACAGTTACTCCTAAAAGTGTCATTATAGGTAACATTACATTAGGAAGCAACTGTTTAAATATTATAGTTCTCTTACTTAATCCCCTTATTTTACTAGCGACTATATACTCTTGTTTTAACTCTTCCAATACAATAATTCTAATTTGTCTAGTATATTTAGATGACATTGCCAAAGCTAAGGTAACTGCTGGTAAAATTAGAGCTTTTATATTATCAGTTCCTCCTATGATAGGAACCCAACCTAACTTTACACCAAATATATTTAAAAATATCAATCCCATCCAAAAACTTGGAATAGATATTCCTAAAAAACTAAAGCCTCTTATAATATAATCTATTATTTTATTTCTATTTAAAGCTGATATAAAACCTAATGGTATTGATATTAGCAACATTAAAACAAATGATACTACACTTAATTTTAGTGTGATAAGAAAACTAGAAATCAATTTTGTAAAAACTGGAACTTTTAAAGAAAAGGACATTCCCAAATCTCCCTTTAAAACCTTTAAAAGCCAAACCTTATATTGAATTAGAAAGGGTTTATCCAATCCTAGTTCAGCTCTTACTTTAGCCAATAGTTCTGGAGAGGGGATATTCCCTGAATCAGTTAACATAATTTCTGCCGGATCTCCAGGAGCAAGATAAGTTAAAGTAAAAGTTATAAAACTAACCCCTATTAAAACAATTAAAATTTGAAAAGACTTACTTATAAAACTTTTCATTAAATACTCCTTAATTTTAATCTAATAAATAATTTTTTAATAAAAACTAAAATTTTAATAATCAAATATATTTAAACATTTTTTATTAAAAAAATCAAGATAATTTTATACCAAATTTGTTAATTTTTAATATTTTTAAGAAAAACTATAACTACAAATAAAAATAGCCTTCTGTAAGAATAAACTTCTCACAAAAAGCTATTTTATTATATATTCATAAGAATATCATATGCTAACTCTTCTTTTTTCTTTTCCGGAAGAGATTTTATAGAATCTTTTCCTTTAATTATGTAAATTTCATTTGTTGATTTTTGCATATTGCTTGCATCATTAGCTACTATCATATCTAAATTTTTTCTTTCTAATTTTCCTATTGCATTTTCTATTAGATTTTCAGTTTCAGCTGCAAACCCTATTAATATTTGCTCTTTCTTTAATTTTCCCATCTCTAATAGTATATCTGGATTTCTATCTAACACTATTGTCAGTTCCTCATCTTTTTTCTTTATTTTTTCATTTGAATAATATTTAGGTTTATAATCAGCTACTGCTGCACAAGCTATTGCTATATCCATTTTTGAAAATCTTTTTATAGTTTCATCATACATCTCTTGAGCACTTCTTACTTGAACAAACTCCTTTACTCCTGTTGGTATTTCCAAATTAGTTGGTCCAGAAATAAGAACAACCTCTGCTCCCAAATCAACAGCTGACTTAGCTAGAGCATAACCCATCTGTCCACTTGATCTATTTGAAAGATATCTTATTGGGTCTATTGCTTCCTCTGTTCTCCCAGCTGTTATAAGGATTTTTTTTCCTGTTAAAACTTTTTCTCTATAGATATTATCTTTTTCTATAATCTCTATTATCTCATCTTCATCTTTCAAACGTCCCTTTGCATTTACATTACAAGCTAAAAATCCTTCATCTGCTTCTATAAATTTATATCCATATTTTTTTAACTTCTCTATATTATCTTTCAAAATAGGATTTTCATACATATTTACATTCATAGCCAAAGCAAAATACACAGGCTTTTTGCAAGCTGAAATTACAGTTGACAGCATATCATCAGCTATTCCATTAGCTACTTTTCCTACTATATTATATGTAGCTGGAGCTACTAATACTACATCAGCCCAATCTGCTAATGAGATATGTTCCACTTCAAAATGCGGATTTTTATCCCACATATCCACATACACTCTATTTCTTGAAAGAGTTTCCAATGTAAGTGGAGTAATTATTTTTGTAGCATTTTCTGTCATAATAACTTTGACATTATATCCCTTTTTCTTTAATTTTGAAATAATATTAGCAGACTTATATGCTGAAATTCCTCCTGTAACTCCTATAAGTATATTTTTCATAATCACTCCTCGTATAATATTTATATAATAATTTACTAATTACTAATCTATTTTAA
>OGUJ01000272.1_pt1 | contig 42625 bp, 27 predicted proteins | sample 1573661 | NCBI WGS metagenome assembly OGUJ01 (sample SAMEA2581933, study PRJEB24529) | metagenome | biome: Human gut stool | place: China | collected 2011
TGCAAAAAGAAACGGATAGAACGAGAGTTATCCAGAGGATAATCGGATGAAAAAGAATTTTAATGTGCAGTTTTGAAGGAACAGATTTTTTGTTCTTATCATATAGGGGTGTGGTGAAGTGGTATCATAGGGGTCTCCAAAACCTTTGGTGGGAGTTCGATTCTCTCCACCCCTGTTTATAAAGTTTAGTGATGAAGCGGTAACGCTTCTTTTTTTTATATTTTTATAATTTTAGCAAATATGGCATACGCATCTAGTGTATATATATTTGCTGAAATATATATTATTCAGCCGTATTCGGGCAGTTATTTCCCAATTTACATTTATCAGAACAAAATCTATAACAGATGTTACATTCTCATCTTCTTTAATTACAAATTATTAAACTGTAAATGAATATTCATTTAGGTAAATTTTGGTTCTTTACAAATAAAAGGTTATATGCTATTCTAACTAACGTTAGTTTAGGCAAACATAAATTTGGAAAAACTAATACAAATTAATTAGAACTAATATGAACATTAAAGAGGAATGAAAACGAAGATGAAAAAAACATTATATCAATTAACTGCCGCATTTTTTGCGATTGTAGTATCATTTGCCGCAGTACTGGCACTGGCAGGCTGCGGTTCATCAAAAACAACAGATTCAAGTAACAGCAGTAAAACGGATAAAAAAGCGGTTGAAGCTGTTGCAGGAGATTATTATCTGGATTTATCAGAGCTGGGAATGAAACTGGTGATTTATCTGCGGCTGACAGAAAACGGTACATTTCAGTTTTCTAATACAACGGATTTTGAAATCAATAAAAGCTCAGGTGTCGTTCAGAAAGGTGCAAATGACTATGTAATGGTTTATGAATCGGTAAACGGTGCGGATAAGAGCATTTCGGATGGTTTGACAAGCAGCTTTTTTGTAGATGACGAGGGCAGACTGGATTTTACCCATTGTGAAAAAATTTATTATGGTTCGGCATCAGCAACAACAACGAGCGACAGCTCCGATGCGAAACTGCTTGCAGTAAAAATTCCGGAAGGATATGAACAGCCGGATACCGAATCAGCATTTACAACGGGAACTTACACGGCAACAGGTGCGGACAGAACGTATACAGCAACTTTTTATGTGGACAATACATATGTAGTGACAGAAAGCCGGACGGAAAACGGTGAGAAGCAGTATTTTTCGGAAACGGGAACATACGGTGTGAACACATCACAGCTGGCATTGACACCGGAGGGAAAAGAGCGAATTTCATGTGAGGTGCTGAGTGATTTGGAATTACAGATTCAGGTTTTAACAGGAGTGGATACAGACAGCCGCGAAACATTGACATTCAAAAAGCAGGAAGTTAAGGAAGTTACGGCAAAACTGACAGGAACAGGAACGGTTACGGGAACGAATGAAAGCTTTGATGTGACGGTGCTGTTATATTCGGACGGCAGTTATACCAGCCGGGCAGGCAGTTTTACGGAAAATGGTGTGATTGTCCCGGACAGTAAAGACGGAACATTTAAAATTTATCCGGATAACAACGAAACCAAACTGCGCGGTTTAAATCAGATTGCAACCGTACCTGCAGGTACATTAAGCAGTGAAAGCGGCAGTTTAAAGCTTGAGGGCTTTCGTGTCAGAAACTCAGACAATTTGACACGATATAAGTGTGAAATTTCAGAAAATTGAAATAAAAGAAACAAAGAAACTAAAATAAAGGAGAATACTATGCAGTCATCAAAAAAATTTTTTAACTGGGCGTTTAATACGAGGGCAGAAAATGTTATCAAATTACAGAAAGGGGAAATGACATCACCGGAGAAGATGTTTTTAAGCTTCTGTTCACATGAACCGGCATTTGTATCCTACGGTCCGGCGGGCTTAAACGCATCGGTAAAGGGTGTCGGATTTTTACCGAAGGACGAATATCTTGAGGAAACGCTGGAGATTTATTTAAAGCATATTGCAACATATGAGCCGGGCGATAAAAGCTACGGTGAGCGTGGTTTAAAGCTTTTAGTGGAGCAGATGTACGGCGAAGAAGCCAGAAAGCGGATTGATTTTACAAAGCTTGGCAGTCTTGAAATGGCAAAAAAGCAGAGCTGGACAAACTATCAGGTAAACCCCGAAGCGTGTCTGATTTTTCATCAGCCGCCGATGATTTCCTATAAGCTGAAAGGAAAAGTAGAGATTTACGATGAGAATTTATCCGGAAAGCGGGAGCTTTACCAGCAGTTTATCAATGCACAGCATGACGTATACCACAATCCGACCGGAATGAAACGCTGGAAAGAACAGCCGGCATACATTTTTAGAATTGAAGAAGTTTACGACAACAGTGCAACAAAAGACGGTTTTGGAGAACGGTTAGAATATCCGTATGTGGAAGAATAAAATGCAGAGATTAAAAAAACTGGCGGGAGTGCTTGCCATGGTATTTGTGGTGTCGTTTTTATTTAGCGGGTGCGCGGACGCCTCGATTGCGGAGCGCAGGCAGGATACGTCATCGACCTTGTATACAGGATACGTGGGAACGTCTTTTCCGACTTCATTTATGCCGTGGCTGTCGAGGGACGGTATTGCGCCGACCGTTGCCAGCATGATTTACAACACACTGTTTTCATATGACACGGACAGCGGCACGTATGCGCCACTGACAGCAAAAAGCTGGTGCTATGTGGATTTGGAAGGGCAGCCGCTGACACAGGATCAGACATTTCAGACTGCGAATGACAATGAGGCAGTAGAAAATTATTACAGCACACGCAAAGAAGATTATATGGCGGTGCGGATTGAACTGTATGACAATGTGTACTGGTCGGACGGTGAAAAACTGACAGTGGAAGATGTGTATTATTCCTTTGACCTTGCAACCGATTATGCGCTGTCTAATCATGCAGGCGCGCTGGCGTGGACTGCCGATTTAAAGCATGAATCAGACGGCGGAAAGCTTGTCACACAGGGCATGTTTACGGCAAAACACCCGGATTTAAGCGGTACATACGGGATTCTGCCGGGAGAGGAAGATACGGTGATGTATCTTCTGGTGAATAAATCTTTCGGTGCGGTAACAACGCTGTTTAATACGATTCTGATACTGCCGGAGCATATCTGGGAACCGATTGTAAGCAGTGAGTGTCAGTTAAACAGTAAAAATCCGCAGGGTGAGCTTTTAAAACAGTATGAAAATCCTGTCGGAAGCGGTGCGTGGATATTGGAAAAGGACGAAACGAATACGCAGGTGATTACACTGGTGCAGAATCCCAATTATCATCTGAAAGCGCAAGACGGTTCGGCACTGTATAAAGTGGATAAAATCAAAATTTTATTGTATCTGGATTCCAATACCGCCATTTTTGCCCTGCGCAAAGGCTATATTGACATTCTGGATTCGGCGGTAAGCAGTAATTATCTGAATCTGCTGTCCGGGGAAAAAGACATTTTCGTATCGAATGCACCGGGAAACGGTATCAGTTGTCTGGTGTTCAATGTCAATCCGTCAAAGCCGTATGATTCCGGCATGAAAATGCTGTTACAGGATATTGAAGTCAGAAAAGCCATTGCACTTGCCGTCAATCAGGAGGAACTGATTGCAAATGTGTTGGATGGTGCGGGGAAAACAGCATCGGCAGGGCTGATTCCGGCAAATGACGAACTGTTGTATGAACCGCAGGCAGATATATTATCCGGACCGGTTGAGGAGCGGCTGCTGGAGGCAAATGCGATTTTAGATGAACGTTTTCCGGATAAGGACGAGAGCGGATACCGCTTATATAACGGGGAGCGGATTCATTTTCAGATTGTGACGGCGGCAGCAAATCAGGATTTGGTGTCTTATTTACAGCGCCAGTTACAAAAAATCGGAATTGAAGTGACATTGCAGGCGGCGGGCTCGACACCAGAAACAACGTATCTGTACAACAGTAATTTTGACATGACGGTGCAGTCGGTGATTTTGTCCATGGCAAATGCAGATGTCATGTATAAGGCACATTTTGTGACGACAGAGCGCTCGTCCAATTACGGAAAAATACAGAATGAAGAATTGACAGATGAAATCAATGCCATGCGAAAAACGTTGAATCAGGAAGCACGTATCGCAAAGATTCACCATTTGCAGGTGCTGACGGCACAGCAGTATTACAAAATTCCGCTGTATTCGTCCAACGTATTGTCCGTTGCGCGTACCGACAGATTTACAGGGTATGTCGTATCGGACGGCCAAACGGTTTTTAACAATGAAACGCTGAAAAATCTGGTACAGGTAACAGGAGATTGAGCAGATGAAATATACATATATCATACAGCGTATTTTGTATACACTTTTTATTTTTGCACTGGTTGTTACCTTGTGCTTTTTTATACCACGGATTGGTGTGGAAGACCCCTGTGCAAGATATTATCCGGCACAGGGCAATATGAGCGATGAAAATTATGAAATGATTAAGGAACTGACAAGACAGCAGTACGGGTTAGACGGGTCAAACTGGTCGCAGTATGTGCGGTATGTGAAAAATCTTTTAAAGGGCGATTTAGGCACGTCCTATCAGGCGGGGTCGCCAAAGGTATGGAGCCTGATTGCACAAAGACTGCCGTGGACACTGGTACTTTCGGTATCAAGTATGCTAATCAGTCTGTTTTTCGGAATCCTTATCGGAGCGGCATGCGCCGCAAAACGCGGCGGCATGGCAGACCGGGCGCTGATGAACGCTTCCACGGTAACAACGGCGGTGCCGTCCTTTTTTATCGCTCTGCTGTTGTCCTTTTTTCTGGGCTTTCAGTTAGAGTGGTTTCCGGCATATACAGACCAGAACATGGTATCGGAATTTGTATGGAATTTAAAAAGTGTGGAAATGGTTGCCTGCAATGCCGCACTGCCGGTGTTATCGACAGTGGTGGGCGGTATTGTATCGTATGCACAGAGCACCAGAAACAGTGTGATTGCCGTTGCCAATGAAAATTTTATCGTTACGGCAAAAGCAAAGGGTGTATCGCAGAATGCTGTCGTTTACAAGCACATTTTAAGAAATGCACTGCTTCCGATTGTGACAGGGCTTGGAATGGGGCTGTCGGGACTGATTGGCGGTTCGGTTGTTATTGAAAAAATATTTAACTGGCAGGGAATCGGCATGCTGTATCTGGAAGCCAATAACAATAACGATTATCCGCTGATGATGGGAATTATGATATTTATGGCGGTGGTGGCACTGCTTGGCAATCTGATTACCGATTTGTGTCTGGGGCTGTTAGACCCGCGCGTTACGGTGGACTAAGAAGGCAGAAGATAGAAAGAAACGAAAATAGAGGATTAAAATGAAGGGACTCAGACTGATAAAAAAGATTGCACAGAATAAACAGGGCAGAATCGGACTGATTATTTTGCTGGTGCTGGTGGTCATTGCCGTATTTGCACCGGTCATTGCACCGTTTGACCCATATGATGTGACCATGCGCGATGCAAAGGGACTTGCACCGGGAAGAAGCCATTTACTGGGGACAACCATTACAACCGGACAGGACGTATTCAGCATGTTAATTTACGGAACGCGCGTGTCGCTTGGCATCGGCATTATTACAGGCATTGCGATTTCGATACTGGGGTCGCTTTTAGGCGTTGCGGCAGGGTATCTGGGACGTGCCGCCGATATGATTATCATGCGGATTGTCGATGTGATGTTAGTCATACCAACACTGCCGCTGACGATTCTTATCACCAATATTTTTGGCAAAAGCTATGTTGTAATTGTACTTGTTTTTGTGCTGTTTGGGTGGCCGGGACTGGCAAGAACCGTGCGTTCCCAGGTTTTACAGATGAAAAATGCGGATTACGTCAAGGCGGCGGAACTTTCGGGCACAAAAAAAGGCTATATTATGCTGAAACATATCCTGCCAGGCGTATCCCACCTTGTAGTCATGAGCACGGCGCTTACCAGTGCGGGCATTATGATTGCAGAAGCGGGTTTGAGCTTTCTGGGACTTGGAAATCCCACCATGATCAGCTGGGGGAAAATGCTTTCGGAAGCACAGAGCAGTGGTGCGGTGTTGTTTGGACAGTGGTGGATGATTGTTGCGCCGGGCATCGGAATATTTTTGTCGGTGTATTCATTTATGCGCATCGGATTTGCCATTGAAGAAGTGTTAAATCCCAAAATGCACGGACAGGGCGGTGCAAAAAATCTGTGGAAGCATATGAACGGCACTTATCTGGACGAGGTTTTTGACACAATGGAGGAGCCATGCAGAATGCAATCGAAGTAAGAAACTTAAAAGTGGTATTTCCCGATGGAAACAGAATTATCCGTGCAGTCGAGGGGGTAGACTTAACGGTGAAAAAAGGAGAATGTCTTGCACTGGTGGGGGAAAGCGGCTGCGGTAAAAGCATGGCGTCCCTATCGTGTATGAAGTTGCAGCCGTCTTCGGCGGCGGTGCGGCTGGATAAGCTGTGTATCTGCGGGGAAGACGTAACAGAATATACGGAACGTCAGATGCAGGCATTACGGGGCAGTAAGATTTCCATGATTTTTCAGGATGCACTTACGGCATTAAATCCTGTGATGACAATTGGAAAGCAGATGGACGAGATTTACCGCTGTCATGAAAAAATCAGTAAAAAACAAGCAAGGCTGCGCTCCATTGAAGCACTGGAGGCTGTTGGAATCCCTGATGCAAAACTGAGATATCATGCTTTTCCGCATGAATTATCCGGCGGTATGCGGCAGCGTGTACTGATAGCCATGGCATTTGCCTGTGAACCGGAGGTTATTATTGCAGATGAACCGACAACGGCATTAGATGTCACAATACAGGCGCAGATTCTGGAACTGCTTTCCAAAATGCAGAAGGAAAAGCAGACGGCACTGCTTCTGATTACACATGATTTGAGCGTGGTGCGAAGCATGGCGGACAGAATTGCCGTGATGTACAGCGGAAAGATTGTCGAGGAAGCACCGGCAAAGGAGCTGTTTGAAAATCCGCTCCACCCCTATACAAAAGGACTTATGGCGGCAGTGGCGCGCCTTGATGATGACAAAAAAGAATTTGTACAGATACCCGGACATCTGCCGGACCCGGCGGATAAGCCAGCAGGCTGTTATTTCCACCCGCGCTGTCCGTATGCGGCGGCGGAGTGTAAAAAGGCAATGCCGTTACTGACACAGAATGAACAGGGAAGAAAGGTGCGCTGTTATGAGGCAGGAAAATTTAAAGAATAACAGGGATATTTTGCTTGAAACCAGAAAGTTAAGCGTTGAATTTCCTGTGAAGAAAAAGTCTTTTTTTGAAAAACAAAAAATGCTCTCTGCCGTATCGGATGTATCCATACAAATCCGTCGGGGAGAAACGTTTGGACTGGTCGGGGAGAGCGGCTGCGGCAAATCGACCTTTGCCAATGCAACGCTTGGTTTTGTAAAGCCCCGGTCGGGAGAAATTTATTTTAACGGACAGCCGCTTTATGCCGAAAAAAAGACGGTGCAGGAAGCGAGGCTTCACATGCAGAAGATTTTCCAGTCCCCTGCATCGTCCTTAAATCCCCGTTTTACGGTGCGGGAAGCGGTCTGTGAGCCCATGCGGATACGCGGCGGATTTGACAAAAATGCGATGGAGCAGAAAGCGCGGGAAATGATTACGGCGGTCGGACTGACCGGGAAAGATTTAGACCGCTATACTTCGCAGTTTTCGGGCGGACAGCAGCAGCGTATTTCAATAGCAAGAGCATTGATATTAAACCCGGAATATATCGTGTGTGACGAACCGGTCAGCGCATTGGATGTGTCGGTTCACGCACAGATTTTAAATCTGCTTATGGAAATGCAGGAAAAGACACAGACGACCTATTTATTCATTTCCCATAATCTGGCGGCGGTGAAAAAGCTCTGCTCACGACTGGCGATTATGTATTTGGGCAAGGTGGTGGAATACGGTGACGCGGCAAAAATATTTGCAAATCCCGTGCATCCTTACACGAAAGCCCTGTTATCGGCGGTGCTTACGGTGAATCCAAATGAGGAAACGAAGCGTATTGTGTTAAAGGGCGATGTGACAAGCCCAATCAATCCGCCGTCCGGGTGCCGTTTTTGCAGCCGGTGTTATCAGGCACAGGAGGACTGCGCAGACAGGGAATGTGTGCTGACGGAGGTTGAGCCGGAGCATTTTGCGGCGTGTTCGGTGATAATAAAAACACATGCGCAGACAAAAGAGGTGTGAAACAGCAGAAAGAAACCGGATATAAAAAAAGGGCTGGAGATAGAAGCATTGAAGCATCAAAAGGAACAGACGGATAATGCCAAAATAAATATATAATAATTGAATTAAAAAGATACAAAAAGGAGAGAAAGATGAGAAAGACGACATTGGCGGTGGCAGGACTGGTTATCGGTCTGAGCGTGGGACTGGCGGCGTGCGGCTCAAAAGATTCAGCAGACCAGAGCGCTTCAAAAAGCACAACTGCGGTGGTAACGACAGCAGAAAGTAAGACAGCAACGCAGACGACAGGAAAAGAAGGTGCTGAGGGCAGCAGTGAAGTACAGCAGAAAGAACAAAATGACACAGAAGCGGCACAGCAGGAAGAACAAAAGCCGGATACACAGCCGGCAGAGGGCAAAGAAGATGATACAGAAAGAGCGGTCGTTGTATCCGAACAGGAAGCACCTGCGGTACAAGCCGGGGAAACGATAGAATCACCGGCAGGAGAAGATGTGACGGAAGCACCTGCACCGGCTGCACAGGAAGAAAAGCAGGAGCGCAGCGTGGAAGGAATTTATACCGGTTCAACCGATAAATACGTAGATGCAATGGGCAGTTACATTCACTATGAGGTAACACTGACACTGTCCGGCGGAAGCTATCAGTATGCGGTCAGCATTACGGTATCGGGCGGTCAGCAGTACAGTTCAAGCGAGAATTATGACGGCAGTTATACGGTAAACGGCGATAACATTTCAATGACAGGAAAGTTAGAAAGCGCCAAAGCATACGACGGTGCCATGACGATTACGGGACATTTGTCCAGTTTTGCGGGAAGCAGTGACAGTATTACAGTGTATCAGATGTAAAAGACCGATACATTTATTTTAAAATTTAGGCTTTACAAATGATATAGATAATGATAAACTTAGTCACGACTAACGAGTATTAGAAACATCTAACAAAAACAATAAGGAGAAAGAGGTTTATGAAAAAAAGAGGAACAGCCGGACTTTTAGGCGGTGCGCTTGCGGCAGTGTTACTTGCAGGCAATGTATTTGGCGGCAGTTATCCGGCTTATGCGCAGGATACACAGTATCATGACGGAAACTATACAGCTTCGGCACACGTAGAATTCCATGAAGCAGTTGTCAATTATGATTTGTATGTGACGGTCAGCGTTAAAGACGGTGTAATCAGTAAAGTAGCTTTAAATGATGCGAAAAATGCAGATATTGAAGCAGTCAATGTGTCGTATGTCAATTATGCGATGAAAGCGATGGCACAGTCTTATATTGGTACAACCGGTACAGCAGCAGATACGGTCAGTGGTGCAACGTATTCAGCCAATGCGATTAACGAAGCGGTGGCAAAGGCGATGGTTAAATCACAGGCCAATGAAGCAGATGAGAATACGGCAGATACCCCTTCTGGTGACAACGGACAAAATGATAACCAGAACGGCAGTGATAACACAAATGATACAGCAAATTCCGGCGATACAGGAAACGGCAGTTATGAACGTGTGTTAAAGACAGGCGCTTATGAACTCACAGCAGACAGCTATGATGCTTCTGCCATGATGAAGATGCCTGCATTTATCTGTATTGATGCAGAAAATAATACCTTCAGTGTACATCCGTATAAGAACGGTGTTGTTGATTATACAACCAATAAGGGTTCAGGTTCGATTTCTTTTGATTCTACAACCGGTGTATACACGATGACGTATGAATCCGGTGTAACGGTTGTGGCAATTGGCGCAACAACAACATTTACAGCAGATGCGGACAGCATTACATTTACAAGTCCGTTACGCTACGGTGCGGCACAGATGAATACAACCGATGCAGATGGTAATTTTCTTTCTTACACAGCAAAGACATCTGCTTATGAAGGCACATTGACAAGCGGCGCATATGTACTGACAGCAGACAGCTATGATGCTTCTGCCATGATGAAGATGCCTGCATACATCGGAATTGATATGGAAAATAAGACATTTGTAGTTCGTCCATATAAGAATAATGTGGTAGACACAGATACGAATAAGGGTTCAGGTTCGATTTCCTTTGATGCACGCACCGGTGTGTATACAATGACTTATGAATCCGGTGTGACAGTTGTTGCAGTCGGCAGTACAACAACATTTACAGCCGCAGACAACGGCATCACATTTACAAGTCCGTTACGTTACGGAGCAGCACAGATGAATACTACCGATGCAGACGGAAATTTCCTTTCTTATACAGCAGTACCTTATACACAGGAAACACCGGATAATGGTGCGGCTGATGACACACAGGGCAAAGGAGATTCAGGAAATACATCAGGCGGCACATCCAATGACAGTACACAGTCCGGTGAATCCACAGGAAACAGTGCATCAGAGAGCAGTGCCAATGCGTCTGAACAGGACTCAGGTAGTACGCAATCCGGCGCACAGACATCAGGCAATAGTACCGTAGAGACAGGTGATGCAGCAATGACAGGCATTTATGCTGTATCAGCCGTTGTATCAATTGGTCTTCTCATTGCGGCGGCAGTATTGAAGAAACGTAAAAGAGTACTGTAGGACATGATACGCAGACAGAGGTATGTTCAAAAAAAATAAAAAATATAAAACAACACAGAGGTGTAATGGCAGCAGCGTCCGTATATTATGCGGGCGCTGTTTTGTATAATTTTTTCAGAAAAGAATTGAAGTTATGCGGCTGATACGGTATAATTCAATATGAAAATTTATGTTTAAGTTTATTGATAGATGGAGGACAAAGAAATGACAAGAACATATCAGGTAAAATATAAGAGCAAGAGTAAAATGCTGACAACACCGGAGAAAGTTGAAGATACAAAAAAGACGATTTTAGAAGTACCGCGTGTAAAATCCGTAGAAATTAAAGATGACGGACAGATTGTCAGCATCGAAGTAGAAAAAGAAGAAGATTTTGAAGAAGTGATGAACCGTGTGGTAAATGTATTCAGAAGAATCGATGACAAATCCGAGGTTTCTTATAAATTTGCATTAAATGCATAGTACTGGGCGAAGAACAGTGAAAAGGGCTGTCACACTAAGGTGAAACATTGCGTTAGTGCGGCACCCTTTCATCATTTCAGGCAGACAGAAAATAAGAAGTAAAACAAGGAGAAATAAAATTGGCTGACATTAGAAGCGAGATTGAAAAAAGAAGAACATTTGCCATTATATCCCACCCGGATGCCGGTAAAACCACACTGACGGAAAAGTTTCTGCTCTACGGCGGAGCGATTAACCTGGCAGGGTCGGTAAAGGGTAAAAAGACCGCAAAACACGCGGTTTCAGACTGGATGGAGATTGAAAAGGAAAGAGGTATTTCCGTAACATCATCTGTATTGCAGTTTAATTATGACGGATACTGCATTAATATTTTGGATACGCCGGGTCATGAAGACTTCTCGGAAGATACGTACAGAACCTTAATGGCAGCGGATTCGGCGGTCATGGTAATTGATGCGTCAAAGGGTGTGGAAAAACAGACGATTAAGCTGTTTAAGGTCTGTGTTATGCGTCACATCCCGATTTTTACATTTATCAACAAAATGGACCGGGAAGCCAATGACCCGTTTGAACTGCTAGATGAAATTGAAAGTGTATTGGGTATCAGCACCTGTCCTGTGAACTGGCCAATCGGCTGCGGCAAGGAATTTAAGGGTGTATATGACCGCAATACAAAGGACGTTTCTTTATTTAAAGCAGCAATGAACGGACAGAAAGAAGTTGAAACAAAGGAAATCGCCGTAGATGATGAAGCACTTCTTGCAGAAATCGGACAGGGCTATTTTGACAAGCTCACAGAAGATATTGAACTGTTAGACGGCGCGAGTGCGGAATTTGATTTAGAACAGGTGCAGGCAGGAAACTTAACACCGGTATTTTTCGGTTCGGCGCTGACGAATTTCGGTGTGGAAACGTTCTTAAAGCATTTTCTGGACATGACAACATCACCGCTGCCAAGACATTCTTCAATTGGGGAGATTAATCCGTTTGAAGAAGACTTTTCGGCATTTGTATTTAAGATTCAGGCGAATATGAATAAGGCACACCGTGACAGAATTGCATTTATGCGAATCTGCTCCGGAAAGTTTGAAGCGGGCATGGAAGCCAACCACGTACAGGGCGGCAAAAAAATCCGTCTTGCCCAGCCACAGCAGATGATGGCACAGGAACGCCATATTGTTGAAGAAGCCTATGCGGGAGATATTATCGGTGTTTTTGATCCGGGTATTTTCTCTATCGGAGATACAATCTGCAAATCGAACCAGAAGTTTGAATTTGACGGAATCCCGACCTTCGCACCGGAACATTTTGCACGTGTCAGACAGATGGATACGATGAAAAGAAAGCAGTTTATCAAGGGAATCAGCCAGATTGCACAGGAAGGTGCGATTCAGATTTTTCAGGAATTTAATACCGGTATGGAAGAAATCATTGTCGGTGTTGTCGGTGTCTTGCAGTTTGAAGTGCTTGAATACCGCCTGAAAAACGAATACAACGTAGAGATTAAACTGGAACAGCTTCCGTATGAATATATCCGCTGGATTGAAAATCCGGAAGAAATCGATGTAAACCGCATTGTCGGTACTTCCGATATGAAGAAGATTAAGGACTTAAAGGACAATCCGCTGTTAATCTTTGTGAACAGCTGGAGTGTCAATATGGTACTGGAAAGAAATGAAGGTTTAAAACTTTCTGAATTTGGTAAGAACAATTAACTTGTAAACGGCAGAGTAAGTGCAGGAAACAGTACAGAAATGAGGACACTATGGGGAAGAACGTACATGAAAAAAGAAAACGTTTACTGACAAAAATGAAAGCTGCGTGTCTGGCGGTGGTGATGTGTGTTTCAACGCTGCCGGTGCTTACGGCACAGATACAGCCGGTGACGGCTTATGCACAGGAGAAGACAGGAACGGTCAATGCCGGTGTCACAGGACTTCGTATCCGTTCATCGACAGATACCTCCAGTACGGCAAATGTCATTACAAAGGTCAGCGGCGGATTCCATTTTGAAATTCTGGATACGGTGCAGACGAGTGATACCTACGCGTGGTATCAGGTGGGTTTTTATTTAAACGGTACTTACACCAAGGGCTATGTGACGAGTGAATATGTCACGGTAGACAGTACGGATATTGACTATTCGGACGATACGGATTTTGAGAGCTATCTTTCAAGTCAGGGCTTCCCGGAATCTTATAAGGAAGATTTGCGCAGTCTGCATGCGAAGTATCCAAAGTGGATATTTGTTGCGGATTTTGTGGACAAGGACTGGGATACGGTCGTTGAAAATGAAAATGTACTTGGCCGGAGCCTGATTTATGCTTCGGCAAAAAGCTCGTGGAAGTCAACGGCGGATGGCGCATACGACTGGGAGAGCGGTTCGTGGTATGAATTGGACAGCGGCGGCTGGGTACAGGCTTCAAGCGCATTGGTGCAGTATGCCCTTGACCCGCGTAACTTCTTAAACGAAACAAATGTGTTTATGTTTGAGGATTTGTCCTATAACAGCTCCGTGCAGAGTGAAACCGGCGTAAGCAGTATTATTGAAGATACGTTTATGGACGGTTCGTCCCATGACTTGTCGTATGACGGAACGGATTTTAATTATCCTTCGGCGCTGATGTATGCAGGACGGGCATCGGGTGTCAGTCCGTATCATCTGGCAACGCGCATTATCCAGGAGCAGGGCAGAAAAGGACAGGGCAACAGCATTTCCGGAACGGTGAGCGGCTATGAGGGGTATTACAATTACTACAATCAGGGCGCTTATAAAACCGCAACGGCAAGTGCGGTGGTCAACGGCTTAAAGTATGCCGCCAAAACCGATGCGGCGACATTAAGACCGTGGAATACCCGTATGAAATCTGTTATCGGCGGTGCGATTTACATAGGAAGCCGTTATATTAACCGTGGACAGAATACGATTTATTATGAAAAATTTGATATGGTAACACCGTATACCCATCAGTATATGACAAATGTCTTAGCACCGAGAAGTGAGTCTTCGACCGCTTCACAGGCATACAGCGATACGACTAAGAAAAATACGGCACTGGTGTTTAAGATTCCGGTTTATAAAAATATGCCGGACAGTGCGTGCGAGCTTCCGACAGGGGAGGGCAGTCCAAACAATGCCTTAACAAATCTTTCGGTTTCAGGTTATTCGCTGACACCGACGTTTGATATGTTTACAACTGAGTATGGTGTAATTGTGGAAAATGAAATTTCTTCTGTGGATATCGAAGCACAAACAGCAGATTCCGGTGCAAAACTTACAGGAACCGGCAGTCATGCGCTAAAGGTCGGCACGAATGAGATTGAAGTGACGGTTACATCACAAAGCGGCGAAACAAAGACGTATATCATCCGTGTTGTGCGCAAAGAAGCGGCTTCCGGTGATAGTGGAAACAACAGTAACAACGGCGGTACAGATTCCGGAAACAGCGGCGGTGACAGCGGCACGGATAACGGAAACAGTGGCGGCGATTCGGAAAAGGGCGGATATTCGACAGATTTTCTGCTTGAAAACGGCAAGATATCCAGAGTCGGTGTCGGGAGTGCCGCACAGGACGTTTTAAATCACATTTCCTTTACGGGCGGCGCATACGGAAAAGTAACACACAGTGACGGCAGTGCCAATGACGGTATTGTGGGAACTGGCGATGTGCTTACGATTTACGATAAAAACGGCGGTGAAATGGCACGCTACACGTTTGTGATTTACGGTGATGTCAACGGCGACGGAGCGGTGACGAGCATGGATTTACTGTATGTGAAGCGCCACATTTTAGGAACAAAGCTGCTGGAAGAACCGTATCTGACGGCGGCAGATGCAAACCGTGGAAATGACGGCATTACATCAATAGACTTGTTATATATTAAAAGACACATTTTGGATATCCGGTACATTGAACAGTAGGATTCAGACAGTAGTGGGAGTTGCCAAAGAAATGTGATTGAGGTGAAAAATGACGGGAAAATGGAAAAAGGCAGCCGCAGTGCTGCTGACAGCAGTAATGGCAGTTTTGCTGGTACCGCTGCCAACGTATGCAAAAGAAACAGCAAAGATATCCGTAGGCTCAGGCTCTTGTGATATTGGTGATGAAGTGACGATATCGGTCAGTGTCAGCAGCAGTGTGGACATTTATATGTGTGACATCTGGCTCAGCTATGATTCAGGCGTGCTACAGCCGGTTTCCGGCTACAGCGGTGGGGGCGGCGGCAGTGTGCGCCTGCTCTCTACTGACAGTACCTCATTCAGCGTGCGGTTTAAAGCAGTATCGGCGGGAAGTTCTTCGATTTCTGTAAGCACTTCCAATACGATTATCAGTTCGGCAGATGAGGATTATATGGCAGTCAGTGCCGGTTCGGGTTCAGTAACCGTAAAAGCACCGGTCAGCTATTCAACCGATAATACGCTTGCATCGTTAGATATCAGTCCGGGCGTGTTATCTCCGGCATTTTCACCGAATGTCACATCGTATACGACGACAGTCGGTTCAGACTGTTCACAGCTGGTTGTCAGTGCGGTTGCAAATGATGAAAATGCTTCGGTATCTGTCCGCGGAACGCGCATGGACCCCGGCAGTAATACGACAACGATTACGGTAACGGCACAGGACGGCTCTAAAAAGGTCTATACGATTTCAACAACAAAGGACGATTCTGCGGCGGCGACAACCAAAGCGGACGAACAGGAAACGACCAAAGCCGGAGAGCAGGAAACAACGACTGTCAGTTCGGAAGAACCGACACAGAGTGAGGAACAAATCCGCAGTATACAGGTAGCAGGTGCACAGTATGAACTGGCTGATGACTATACGGCAAATCCGCTTCCGTCCGGTTATGATGAAGTGGATTATGAATATAACGGCATTACCGTTAAAGCCGGAAAAGGCGTGAATACGAAGCTTATTCTGATGTATCTGAAAAATACGGACGGCAAAGGCACATCGGGCTTTTATGTGTATGATTCAGTTGCGAAAACATTTTCATTATATATAGAAGCAAGTGAACCGGATATTACTTATGCGGTGCTTCCGATTACGGATTCCATGGAAAAACCGGATGGATATAAAAAGACGACTTATACGATTGGCGGACAGACGGCAGATGTATTAATGTCTGAGGATGGCAGTTACTGTCTGTTCTATGGTGTCAGTTCGCTGGGCGTTACAGGGTGGTTCCGTTATGACTGCAATGACAATACAATACAGGTATACAGTGTGATGTCCGCTCCGGCGGGAAATCTCACGACACAGACCGAATCACAGGGAGTAAGCGCTGCTTCTGACAGAATGTGGAAAGTAGTGGCACTGGTGCTTTCGGCAGTTGTGGTTCTTTGTATCATTGCGATTGTAATGCTTGCAGTGAAGCTTTCAAAGAGTAAGCGGGCATTTGCAGCGGCGGCAGATGCCGGCTATGACAGATATGATGACGATGAATATGATTTTGATTCTTATGAAGAAGATGATGATGAAGATTTATCGGAGGACGTGCTGGCAGATAAAGAAGATGAAATCCAGGAAGACGATGAAGATGAGGTCGTACGTTCGATTTCAGAAGCATTGAAAAAAAATGAAGATGATCTGGAAGTGTTAGACATTCAGGATGTAGATGACGTTGATGATGTGAAACGGACATAACAGAAAAAGGAACAGACTGCTGCAGAAATGCGGTGGCCTGTTCTTTTTTTGACATTTTTCGGTATAAAGTGTAATTTACTGAATATATTACTGGAATATATATAATACAAATATTAGATTGCCGTCTGCCAGTGTTCTGCCTGCGCCTGATAATCCTCAGCCTGAGCTAAAAAAGCGGCAGAAAGTTCGGCATTTTTATCCTGTTTGGCTTGTGCGGCAAGCGTGCTGTAACATTTTGAAAGACAGGCAAGCGGCGCATCGCCGGACGAGTGGATGTCGATAATGCTCGGTGTTTCGGAAGCTGCGTTTAAATACCAAAGAACAGCTTCTTCATAATCCTTTAATCCGTAAAAATAGTGTCCGAGTTCCATGCAGATTTCCGCACACGGATTCTGTGCCATATCCTTTAAGCAGATTTTAAAGAATTCATTGTATGCGTTTGTCAGGCGGTAAATGCGCGCCAGCACGCAGGCAATGTTTTTGCGGCAGTCTTCGGGACGGTCTTCCTTTGCAAGCACATTTTCAAAAATTTCACGGACACTTAAAAAGTCTTCATCTGTTCCCGAAATAAAAAGTTCCTTGCAGAACATAATCACGACATAATTTTCAAGGCGTACACCGCGGCGGACAGCATCGGCAAACACACCGAAATCCCGTTTGGTATGGCTTTGTTCAGGTAGATGTAAAATCTTAATATCACTGTCAAATACAACCGGCTCTAATCGTACGGTTTCGTGAATCGGAGAAATCCATTCAAACGTACGCAGGCGCTTAAACAGCTTCGGGCGGTATTCTTCTTCAAAATTATAAACGGTGTTGTGCGATTTGCTGTTGACGTAAATCATCTGTACAATGTCAATTTCCGGAACAAGCACCTGTTTTAAATTTAAAAACTGGCGGCGGTTTTCCTCGTCTAAGACCTCGTCCGCATCGGCAGAAAAAATGTAGTCGCAGTTTGCTTTTGAAAAGGCAAAATTTCTTGCGGCGGCAAAATCGTTGGTCCATGGATAATCATAAATCAAATCCGTATATCCGGCGGCGATTTCTTTGGTGCGGTCGGTTGAGCCGGTATCTACGATAACAATTTCATCGCAGACCGGACGGTACGAATCCAGACAGCGTTTTAATAACTTTTCTTCATTTTTAACAATCATGCAAAGACTGATTGAAATCATAACGTACTCCTATCTGCCAAACGGCGTATATTTCAAATCTTTTATTACTGTAAGTATGACATTTTTGTGGGAAGACTGTCAACGGGAAGTTTCATAATGGGGAAAAGTATGGTATACTGTTTTTAGTTTAGAATAAGTGGAAAGTGAGGCACAAAAGTATGAAAAAAAGAAAGGCAGCAGTGTTGGCGGCAGCTGCGTTTGCAATAACGGCGGCATGTTTTTTAAACAGCACCCAAAGGGCAGAAGCGGCAGACAATGTTGTAGTGATGTTAGATCCCGGACATGACAGTACACATACAGGGGCGGCAGCATATGGTTTAAAAGAGCAGCAATTAAATTTAAAAATCGGACTGGCGTGCCGTACAGAGCTTGAAAAATACGATGGCATAACCGTTTATATGACACATGATACCATTGCGTGTCCGTTTGAAGGCAGTACAACCAAACAGGACTTAATACAGCGGACAGAATATGCAGGAGAAGTCGGAGCGGACCTTTTTGTAAGTCTGCATAACAATTCGGGCGATGACAGCGGATATGAAATTTATTATCCCAATAATCACTATGTATCAGAATTTAATGATATAGGATATGCGGTATCTGAGCATATTGCGGGTTACCTGAGTGAAATGGGCATATACCGGAATGGATTGTATACAAGAGATAGTGATGGCGAGGAAGATGATGATACCAACTGGTATCCGGATGGAAGCCGCGCGGATTATTACAGTGTCATCAGAAATTCCAAGTACAACGGTGTACCGGGAATTATTGTAGAACATGCTTATCTATCAGATGCGGGGGATACACATGTATTTTTGTCCAATGACAACATGCTGGTACGTATGGGACAGGCAGATGCCAGCGGAATTGCAGATTATTTCGGACTGCATAAGAAAAATGGTCTATGTACGGATAAATACGGTGACTGGCATTATTACGAAGACGGTGAAGTATCGGATTACACGGGAATGGCGGTCAATGAATATGGCTGGTGGTATGTTACAGACGGTGAAATAGATGATTCTTATACAGGTATTGCAGAAAATGAGTATGGCCGCTGGTATATGCAGGACGGTGTTGTAAACATGGATTATACCGGAATGCTTTGTGACGGAGCAGAATGGTACTATGTTCAGGGCGGTTATGTAAATGATGCCTATACGGGAATGGCATGTAACGAGTATGGCTGGTGGTACTTTGAAGACGGAAAGTTAAACTGGAATTACACGGGAATGGCGTTGAATGAATACGGCTGGTGGTATTTTGAGAATGGCGTATTAAACTGGGATTATACCGGAATGGTATGTAACGAATATGGCTGGTGGTACTATCAGAATGGCAACTTGAATCGTGAATATACGGGAATGGCGTTGAATGAATACGGCTGGTGGTATTTTGAAAATGGATTTTTAAACCTGAATTATACGGGAATGGCGTTGAATGAGTATGGCTGGTGGTATTTTGAAAATGGCAATTTAAATGATGCCTATACGGGAATGGCGTTAAATGAATATGGCTGGTGGTACTTTGAAGACGGTCAGCTGAATCGTGAATATACCGGAATGGCGTTAAATGAATACGGCTGGTGGTATTTTGAAAACGGTCTGTTAAATGAGGAATATACCGGCATTGGCACAAACAGTTACGGCGAATGGTATTATCAGCGGGGCAGAATCGGATATGACTTTAGCGGAAAAGTGAAATTTGATGATACAGAATATACCATTACAGAAGGTTATGTCGTAGAAAAAAGGATTGTAAATGAAACAGAAGCAGATACAGCAGATACAGTACATACAGCAGGAACGCTTCCAGCAGGCGAAGAAAGCAGTACTCTCGGCAAATAGGCATAATAAAGGGATTGGAACACTTTCCGAAAAGACGGTACATAGTGTACTGAAAAAATTTTTTGAGCCGGAAGAAGACAACCATGAAGTTGCGCTTGAGGGTTATTTTGCGGATATTTACAATGAAAACGGGGTTATTGAAATCCAGACAAGAAGCTTTGAGCGGCTTCGTGAAAAGCTGGCAGTCTTTTTGAACCACTATCCGGTAACAATTGTCTATCCGATGCCCTGCAACAAATGGGTGTTCTGGGTTGATGAACAGACAGGGGAGGTGAGTGAACCAAGAAAATCACCGCGCCACTACACGGTCTACGATGCTTTTACGGAGCTGTATAAAATCAAACAGTATCTGCATCATCCACAGCTGACGGTCAAACTGGTACTGATGGATATGCAGGAGTATAAGACGTTACAGCAGCGGATTCGTACCAAAAAAGGAATCCGCAGGCACGGTGAAAAAAAGGACAGAATCCCGATAGGCATACGGGAAATTGTGACAATTGAGCAGCTTGAAGATTATATGCAGTTTGTGCCGTATGAACTGGAGGGCACATTTACATCGGCGGATTTTGCAAAAGCCGCCCATATTCCGGTGGATACGGCAAGAATAACGCTTAATATTTTAAAGGACACGCAGACGGTTACAAGAGTAGGAAAGCAGGGCAGGTCGTATCTTTACGAGGTGAAGGAAAACAACAGATGTATGTAATAAAGGACAACGTAATTAAACTTTCAGTCCGCGGACTGGTTGAATTTATCTGCCGCAGCGGTGATATTGATAACAGAACCGGCGGATTTTCAGATGTGCGTCTGATGCAGGAGGGTACGCGCATGCACAAAAAAATACAAAAAAGCATGGGCGCTTCTTACAGGGCAGAAGTTCCGTTAAAAATTGAACTGCCGGAAACGGTGGATGATATTGATTACATCATACGTCTTGAGGGCAGGGCAGACGGTATTATCAGTGATTTTCACGAAGAAGCGGACGGCAGTAAGACACCGGTTGGAAAGGTTATTATTGATGAGATTAAAACCATGCAGTCCGATGTGGAAAAGTTAGAACAGCCGGTGCCGGTACATGAAGCGCAGGCAAAGGTGTACGGCTATATTTATATGGTACAGAACCATCTTTCCGGTATCGGCGTACAGATGACCTATGCCAATCCTGAAACAGAAAAAATAAAGCGTTTTACAAAAGAATATTCAAAAGAAGAACTGACAGAATGGTTTGAAACGCTGATCAACAGCTTTAAACGGTGGTCAGATTTTGTCTTTTGCGAACGTGAAAAAAGGACGGCATCGATTAAGAAGCTGTCCTTTCCGTTTGAATACCGCAAAGGACAGAAAAAACTGGTAACAGGTGTTTATCACTGCATCGGGGAAGCAAGAAATCTTTTTATTCAGGCATCAACCGGTGTTGGAAAAACCATTTCAACTATTTATCCGGCAGTCTGTGCCATGGGACAGAGTAAGGCAGACAAAATCTTTTATCTGACCTCTAAGACGATTACAAGAACCGTTGCCGAAGAAACCTTTTCAATTCTGCGCAGGCAGGGGCTTTCTATGCGTACGGTGACACTGACGGCAAAAGATAAAATCTGCATTCTGGAGGAAAGAAACTGCAATCCTGTTAAATGCGAGAGGGCAGCAGGACATTTTGACAGGATTAACGATGCGGTCTATGACATGATTACACATGAAATGGTGATTGACCGTGAAAAAGTGATGGAATATGCAAAGAAACATTGTGTCTGTCCGTTTGAGATGTCGCTGGATATTTCATACTGGTGTGACGGCATTATCTGTGATTATAATTATGTTTTTGACCCAAATGTGGCACTCAAGCGCTACTTTGGCGAAGGAAACAGGGGCGAGTATATTTTTCTGGTGGACGAAGCACACAATCTGGTTGACAGGGCAAGGCAGATGTACAGTGCTATTCTTGTAAAAGAGGATTTTCTGACAATAAAAAAATATGTAAAAGATACAGACAGGGCATTGTATAACAGCCTTGAAAAGTGCAATGCCGGATTGTTGGAATATAAAAGAAAATGTGATACAATAGATGTGATTGATTATCTGGGAACTTTTCCTGCGGCACTGGAACGGTGTTATGTAAGATTACAGCATTTTCTGGAACATCATAAAAATCATCCGCAGCAGGAGGAAATTTTGCAGTTTTTCTTTACACTGCGGCATTTTCTGAATATGTATGACTGCATGGATGAAAAATATCTGATTTATACAAAGCATGATGAGAACAATCATTTTTATATGAAATTGTTCTGTGTAGACCCGTCAACGAATCTGTCGGAAAGACTGGCACAGGGAAGAAGTGCCGTGTTTTTTTCGGCGACGCTGCTTCCGGTCAATTATTTTAAAGAAATGCTGACTGCAGATACACAGGATTATGCAGTGTATGCACAGTCTTCGTTTGACAGTAAAAAGCGCAGAATTGTTATCGGAAAAGATGTCAGCAGCAGATATACAAGAAGAAATGCAGGGGAATACCGGAAAGTATGCCGCTACATTGCCGAAACGGTACAGGTGCATCCGGGACGGTATCTCGTATTTTTTCCATCATATGGATATTTGCAGCAGGTAAAAGAAAACTATGAACAGATGTATAAACCGGATGAAATCATCATGGGCGCAGAGGGCGGTACACCAAAGCTTACAGCAGAACAAAATCTGATTGTGCAGCTTCCGTCAATGAAAGAACAGGAAAAAGAAAATTTTCTGTCTTTATTTGAAAATGTGCAGGGAAGTGGAAGCCTTTTAGGATTTTGTGTAATGGGCGGCATTTTTTCAGAAGGGATTGACTTAAAAAGAGAAAGCCTTATTGGGACGATTATTGTCGGAACGGGAATTCCTATGATATCAAAGGAAAGAAATCTGTTGCGGGATTATTTTGACGGATGCGGAAAAGACGGCTATGCGTATGCGTATGTCTATCCCGGCATGAATAAGGTATTGCAGTCGGCAGGGCGCGTTATCCGCACGGAGGAGGACTGTGGAGTGATTATTTTACTCGATGACAGATTCTTAACACCCGGATATGAAAAGCTGTATCCGAGGGAGTGGAATGAGGTCTATCCGGCAACAAAGCACAATTTTAAAAATATATTAGCAGATTTTTGGAAAAATTTAGTGCAATAAAGTTAAATATATTGTATAATAATTAAAAGAATTAATGTAAGCTGTATATACAAGTGTGGCTCGTGAGTGAAAAATCCAACGCAATATTAGGAACGTCTGACAAAATAATTGGCAGTGAGTGGAGAATAGCATATGGAGAATAGTATTAAGAATCAATTAGAAGAAAGCAGAAAAGATGGTACTTTAAAGGAAACGCTTCAGGGGATGGGGTTTAACCGTCTGCAGTCCGTAGAGATTGCCAAAGGCTTGAACAATGAAGTGGATATTACAAAATATGCGGATAAAAAGTATGACGCAGCGCAGATGAAGTCTATCCGGCTGGCACTCGAAGAAGGCATGGATATCACACCGTTTGCAGATAACCGTTATAATTATATGCAGATGGAGGAAATTAAAGCGGTTATCAGGGAACATATGGATTTAGATGCGGTATGCAATCCGGCATATGATTATTCGGTCATGAAAGAGATCCGTTTATCGGAACGGATGAATTATGATATTACAAAATACGCAAAACGGGGATTTTCAGGGAATGTTCTTAGACAGATCCGCAAGGCAAGGGAAAAAGAGATTGATTTATCGTTCTTTGTCAATGAAGGATTTGATGAATATCAGCTGCGGGAAATCCGTCTTGGTATTGAACACTGTGTAGATATTACAAAATATCTGCTGCATGAATATACGGGGGACCAGATGAAGCAGTTGCGGCTTGGATTACAGGCCGGTCTTGATGTCAGCTGGTATTCGATGGTTGGATTTTCATCCGCCCAGATGGAACAGGTACGGCTGGGACTGGAAGCCGGAATTGATGTTTCAGGATATGCAGATCCGTTTATCGATGCACTGGAAATGGAAGATATGAGGTTAAAGCTTGAGGGCAAATCCGAAGGCGGCGGGCTGGATGAATTGCAGAGCCAGGAAGTCCTTTTGGGACTGGAAAGCGGTGTGAATGTTAATCTCTATGCAGATGCAGCATATGATTTTAAACAGATGGAGCAGATAAGACTTGGGCTGGAACATGGGATTGATGTGACAAAGCTGCTCAATCCGCTGATACCAAGTGATGTTATGATGAATATGAGGCTTGAGTCAGAAGCATTAAAAAAGTAGGATATTGATGAAATAGGATATGAGGCCTTTTGGGGCAGAATTGAGGTACATATGGGAACACCTGAACTTTTTGATGAAATGGGACAACTTAATAAAAAAGATATTCAGGTCATAATAGCCGATGACAATATGTCTGCGACCCTTTTTTTAAGTGAACCTGCAAAAGAGGAAGACCCCTATACATATGAAGAAGTGATGCGGGCTTTGTCTAATGCCGGCGTAAAGATGGGGTTGGATGATGCCAGGATTCATCATATGGTGGAGGAGCAGATTTATAATACAGCGGTGGTCATTGCACAGGGGAAGATGGTGCAGGATGGCGCAGACGGTTACTATGAATTTGAATTTGAAACGGATTTGAAGGCAAAACCGTCTGTGCGTGAAGACGGCTCGGTTGACTATTATAATATGAAGCTGTATGAAAAGGTGAGTGAGGGTGATAAGCTTGCACAGTATTATCCGCCGACGAAAGGTGTGTTTGGATTTGATGTAAAGGGGAAACTTTTAGCACCGAAGGCGGGCAAACCAAAATCCAATCTGCGCGGCAAAGGATTTACCGTGTCAGAGGACGGTAATACCTATTATGCAGCCATTGACGGTAAAGTTGAATACTGTAACTATGATTTGCGTATCGTGAATGTATTGGACATCAGTGGTGACGTTGATTTGAATATTGGTAATATTGATTTTAATGGGGATGTCAATATCACCGGAAATGTTATTACCGGTGTAACAATCCGGGCAATGGGCAGCATCTATATCGGTGGCTATGTAGAGGGTGCGGTGATTAAGTCAAATAAAGATATCGTTTTAAATAAAGGCGTCAATGCCAATGGCATCGGACAGATTGAAGCCAAAGGGAATATTTCGGCACGTTTTTTTGAGAATGCGATTGTTTATGCGGAAGGCGATGTCAATGCAGGCTATATTTTAAGCAGTAAGATTATGGCACTTGGCAAAGTCATTGTACAGGGAAGCAGAGGAACGATTCACGGCGGTGATGTAACAGGTGTTATGGGGATTGAAACCTCCAATGCCGGTAATGCATCTTATGCACCGACCAATTTAAGAATCGGAGCAACAAAGAAACTCCGTATGGATTATGCCAATATTATTGTACAGTTAAAGGATATTGATTCCCAGATTGAAATGTATGAGAGTGCATTGAAGAAACTGACGATGGTAAGGGATGTGAAACCTGAGGCATTTGACAGCGTTTCTTATACAAAAATCTGTCAGTCCAAGATTATAAAGAGTGCGGAGAAGGCTAAGTGTGAGCAGGAAAGCAAGCGGCTATACGATTTGATTAAAGAGTCCGGAAAAGCTGTTGTAAAGGTTGATTCCAAAATCTTTCCGGGAGCACGTATTTATATAGAAGCCAAGGTTTATGAACCGGCGGATACACTGGTACATGTTTTAGTCCGAAAGGTCAATGACAGTATCGTTGTAAGGGATTATGAAGAATAGTGGAGGAACAATCCGATGATAGAGGAAGTTGTATCGGTAGATTTGGCAGTTCATGAAAGACTGACGGTGAGAAAAAACAGACTTGCACCGAAACAGCTTACAGGAAATGAAAAGCGAATTTCCATTGTGACGGGTACGCATGGAGATGAACTGGATGGGCAGTATGTCTGCTATGAGATTGTGAAGCAGCTGAATGCGCATCCTGAGAAGTTGAAAGGAATTGTTGATATATATCCAGATGTGAATCCTCTTGGACTTGATACAGGTTCAAGAGGAATCCCTATGTTTGACCTTGATATGAACCGGGTCTTTCCGGGAGATAACAATGGTGCGATTACGGAATATCTGGCTGCTGGGATTATTGATGATATTATCGGAAGCGATATGTGTCTGGATATTCATTCCAGCAATATTTTTGTCAAAGAAGTGCCGCAGGTGCGTTTAAATGATGACAACGAGGAGAAGCTTCTGCCGTATGCAAAGCTGCTCAATGCGGATTTTGTCTGGATTTATTCATCTATTACAGTGTTGGAAGCAACACTTGCCTACAGCCTCAATAATATGGGTGTGCCGACTTTAGTGGTTGAAATGGGTGTGGGACACCGTATCAATAATGCATACTGCCATCAGCTGATAGACGGCATTTTTAATATGCTGATTCATATGGGAATATGGGAGGATGAAGCACCGCAGGTGAAACAGCCGATTATTTCTACCGAAGGAGAAGTCAGCATTATCAATGCTGCTCAGACCGGTGTGTTTGTTGCAGCAACAGACCATATGGGAGCAATTGAGATGGGAACGCATATCGGCGATATTATTGAGCCGATAGAAGGAAAGGTGATTCAGAGAATTGAGTCACCGACAAACGGAATTATATTTACCCTGCGGGAAAATCCGGTTGTATACAAAGGTGCGTTGATTGCCCGGGTATATGGAGGAAAAGCATGAAAAAGATTGAGTTATATAGATTAAAAGGCCTCTACCGGGAAGATTTTGTTGTAGAGGGCTACCGGTTCGGCGGAGAGGAGAATTCAGCCTGTATCGTCGGGGCGTTGCGGGGAAATGAAATGCAGCAGCTCTATATCTGTTCACAGCTGATTAAAGTTTTAAAAGAGCTGGAAGCACACGGGGCGATTACACACGGACACGGCATTCTGGTTGTGCCGACGGCAAACAGTTATTCCATGAATGTTGGCAAACGGTTCTGGGCAGTGGATAATATAGATATTAACAGAACCTTTCCGGGCGATCTGCGTGGAGATACCACAAAGCAGATTGCGGGAGAACTGTTTGAAAAGGTAAAAGGATACAGCTACGGTATCCAGTTTGCAAGCTTTTATATGCCGGGGGATTTTATCCCGCATGTGCGCATGATGGAAACCGGTTATCAGAATGCAAGCCTTGCGAATCTGTTCGGGTTACAGTATGTAGTTATCCGAAAGCCAAAGCCGATGGATACGGTAACACTAAATTATAACTGGCAGATGAACGGAACAAATGCATTTTCGATTTATACCAACAGCACTGATCTGGTGGATGACCGTTCAGCAAGGCAGGCTGTGTCATCGGTGCTTCGTTTTCTGACCCGCATGGGCATTTTAAAATATAACAACCACAGCGGCTATATTGCCAGTGTGATTAATGAATATGACCTGCTTCCGGTAAAAACATATGATGCCGGATTTTACAGGCATTTGAAAAATCCGGGAGACCCGGTATTTCACGGTGATCTGATTGCACAGGTAATTGATCCGTATGAGGGAGAAGTCAAAAGTGAAATCTATTCCCAGACGGACGGTATCGTATTTTTTGCGCATACGGCACCGATGGTTACGGGAAATGAGGTTGTATATAAGATTATACGAAGAATGCATGAGTAGTTATTGTTTAATTTTGACAGATATGCTACAATGATACTTATTTCAATAATACATTAAAGCGGGGCGCGGTAAAGTTTGCACCCGGCAGAATTTTAGGAGGAAAAGATGAGCGGCGTTAAAAGAGTTTTTGTTGAAAAGAAAAAACCATATGCTGTAAAAGCAAAAGAGCTTCATGATGAGATTGCAGGATATTTGGGAATTAAGACGATTTCACAGGTAAGGGTTTTAATCCGTTATGATATTGAGAATCTTTCAGAGGAAACTTATACACAGGCATTGACAACGGTATTTTCAGAACCACCGGTTGATGATGTATATGAAATGGAATTTCCGGCAGATGCTGATGATTTCGTATTTTCCGTAGAATATCTTCCGGGACAGTTTGACCAGAGAGCAGACTCCGCAGAGCAGTGTGTGCGTTTTTTCAATGAAAATGAAACACCGGTTATCAAAACAGCAGTTACATATGTATTGACGGGTGCGTTAACAGCTGATGAAAAAGAAAAGATTAAGGAACTCTGTATCAATCCGGTAGATTCAAGGGAAGCATCCAGTGAACTGCCAAAGACACTGGTGACAGAATTTAAAGTGCCGGCAGATGTAAAGATTTTTGACGGATTTAATGAAATGTCAGAAACTCAGTTAAAGGAATTATATGATTCTTTAGGACTTGCTATGACTTTTAAGGATTTTGCATTTATCCAGCAGTATTTTGCAGGAGAGGAAAAGAGAAATCCTTCCATGACGGAAATCCGGGTACTCGATACATACTGGTCTGACCACTGCCGTCATACGACATTTGCAACCGAATTAAAGAACGTTACATTTAAAGACGGTTATTACAAAGCACCAATGCAGGCAACTTATGAAAAGTATCTTGCAGACAGAGCCGTAATTTATAAAGACAGAAAAGATAAATTTGTCTGCTTAATGGACCTTGCCCTGATGGCAATGAAGAAGTTAAAGGCAGAAGGAAAGTTACAGGATCAGGAAGAATCTGATGAAATCAATGCGTGCAGTATTGTTGTGCCGGTTGAAATTGACGGAAAAACAGAAGAATGGCTTGTAAACTTCAAAAATGAAACACACAACCACCCGACAGAAATCGAACCGTTCGGTGGTGCGGCAACCTGCCTTGGCGGTGCAATCCGTGACCCGCTTTCAGGACGTACCTATGTTTATCAGGCAATGCGTGTAACCGGTGCAGCAGATCCGACCGTTCCGATTTCACAGACCTTAAAGGGCAAGCTTCCGCAGAGAAAGCTTGTAACAGGAGCTGCACAGGGCTACAGCTCTTACGGTAACCAGATCGGTCTTGCAACCGGTTATGTAAAGGAAATTTATCATCCGGATTATGTGGCAAAGAGAATGGAAATCGGTGCCGTTATGGCAGCAGCGCCAAGAAGTGCCGTAAAGAGAGAAACCTCTGATCCGGGCGATATTATTATCTTACTCGGCGGACGTACAGGACGTGACGGCTGCGGCGGTGCAACCGGTTCTTCAAAGGTGCATACAACAGAATCCATTGAAACCTGCGGTGCAGAAGTACAAAAGGGTAATGCACCGACAGAGCGTAAGATGCAGAGATTATTCAGAAGACCGGAAGTTACAAAGCTGATTAAGAAGTGTAACGACTTTGGTGCGGGCGGTGTATCCGTTGCAATCGGTGAACTTGCAGACGGTTTACGCGTATCCTTAGATAAAGTGCCAAAGAAATATGAAGGTCTTGACGGAACAGAACTTGCAATTTCCGAATCACAGGAGAGAATGGCGGTTGTCATTGATCCGGCAGATGTAGAAGCATTTTTAGCATATGCCGCAGAAGAAAACTTAGAAGCAGTAGAAGTTGCGGTTGTTACAGAAGAACCTAGACTGGTATTAGAGTGGAGAGGCAGGGAAATTGTCAACATTTCAAGAGCATTTCTGGATACCAACGGTGCACATCAGGAAACTTCTGTACTGGTTGACATTCCGGAGAAGGAAGACTGTGTCTTAAATGCAGGCAAGGTTGAAGATGTAAGAGGTAAGTGGTTAAAGGTTCTTTCAGACTTAAATGAGTGTTCACAGAAAGGTCTGGTAGAACGTTTCGATGGCTCTATCGGCGCCGGTTCGGTACTCATGCCTTACGGCGGTAAGTATCAGCTGACCGAAACACAGGCAATGGTTGCAAAACTCCCTGTATTAAAGGGTAAGTGCGATACTGTAACGATGATGGCATATGGATTTGACCCATATCTGTCAAAGTGGAGTCCATACCATGGTGCGGTTTATGCAGTTATTGATTCTGTTGCAAAGATTGTGGCAGCAGGCGGTGATTACAGCAAGATCCGTTTTACGTTCCAGGAATACTTCAGAAGAATGACAGAAGACCCGTCACGCTGGAGCCAGCCGTTTGCAGCACTGTTAGGTGCTTATGAAGCACAGTTAGGCTTCGGACTTCCGTCTATCGGCGGTAAGGACAGTATGTCAGGAACATTTGAAGATATTGATGTTCCACCGACACTCTGCTCATTTGCAGTTGATGTAGCAAAGGAAAGCGACATTATTACACCGGAATTAAAGACAGCAGGAAATGTATTGGTACGGTTTGATATTACAAAGAATGAATATGATTTACCGGATTTTGAACAGGTAAAGGCTTTATATGCGGCTGTTCATGAACTCATTGTAAAGAAAGCAGTGGTTTCTGCTTATGTATGCGATGCAAACGGTCTGATTCCTGCACTTTCAAAGATGGCATTCGGTAATATGAAAGGCTTTGCGTTAAATAATGATCTCAAGGAAGAACAGTTATTTGCACCGGCTTACGGCTGTATTGTGGCAGAAGTAGAAAAGAGCCGTTTATCAGAAATTACAGTACCGTATACAATGGTTGGTACAGTAACAGATGAAGCAAAGTTTACTTATAAAGAAGTGGCAATTAATGCAGAAGAAGCATTAAGCGTATGGAAAGAACCGCTTGAAAATGTATTCCCGACAAAGGTTTCAAAGGATGAAACACCGGTTGAAAGTAAGCTCTACAAGGCAGACAGTGTTTATGTATGCAAGAATAAAGTAGCAAAGCCGACTGTATTTATTCCGGTATTTCCGGGTACTAACTGCGAATACGACAGCACAAAGGCATTTGAACGTGCAGGCGCAGATGTCATCGTAAAGGTATTTAAGAACCTTTCTGCACAGGGAATCAGAGAATCTGTGGACGAATTTGAAAAGGCAATCAACCAGTCACAGATTATCATGTTCCCGGGAGGATTCTCCGCAGGTGATGAACCGGACGGTTCTGCGAAGTTCTTTGCAACGGCATTCCGTAACGCAAAGATGAAGGAAGCTGTTGAAAGACTGTTAAATGAAAGAGATGGTCTTGCACTGGGTATCTGTAACGGTTTCCAGGCATTAATCAAGCTGGGACTTGTGCCAAACGGCTCCATTACCGGACAGAATGACCAGTCACCGACACTGACATTTAACACCATTAACCGCCATATCTCAAAAATGGTTTACACAAAGGTTGTATCCAATAAGAGCCCATGGCTTGCAAAGGCTGAATTAGGCGGTGTATATACCAACCCTGCTTCACACGGTGAAGGACGTTTCGTAGCACCGAAGGAATGGTTAGACAAACTGTTTGAAAACGGACAGGTAGCAACACAGTACTGCGATCTGGCAGGAAATGTTTCTATGGACGAAGAATGGAACGTCAACGGTTCTTATATGGCGATTGAAGGTATTACAAGCCCTGACGGAAGATGCCTTGGTAAAATGGCACATTCCGAAAGACGCGGTGATTCCGTTGCAATCAATATCTACGGCGAACAGGATTTGAAGATATTTGAATCCGGCGTGGAATATTTTAAGTAAATTATTCAAAGGGCAAAGAAATTGCAGCCCGATAAAGCTGTAAATAACGAGAAACAAGACCTTGCAGGGTGGGAAAATACTCTGCGAGGTCTTTTTCTTTGGCTGGGTGTCTGACTTTCATGGCAAAAAGTAGACATTGAAAGTAAAAAAGTAGACATTGGTAGTGGAAAAGTAGACATTCAAGATAAAAAAGTAGACATTGAAAGTGTGTTTTCGGAAAAAGGTAAAGAATTTTCTTTTTGTAAGGGAATTGTCACGTTCCTGTGGTAAGATAAAAATACAAAACAGGGGAAAGGTAGGTGGCGTGCAATGCAGAGCTTGCAAAATGTATTACACAGTCTTGCAAAAAGAAAAAAACAAGCGGGAAAAGTACCGGCAACGGCAGCAGCTGTGGCTGTATTTATAGCGGTCCTTGTGGTGAGTGCAGACGGTATTTCCGGTTATCAGAAGGCGGTCACAAAAAAGACATTTGGCGGCTGGTTTATAATGGAAAACAGCAGTGTGGGTACAAAGTCAGAAGAATTAAAAAACCATCCGTATCTGACAAGAAGCGGAACGGCCGTTAATACAGCTGTGTACACGGATTCAGTATTATCATCGACAGATATAAAAATAGGTTATATGGACAGTGAAGCGGTACAGCTTTCATCACTTACACTGATGAAAGGAGAAATGCCGCATAGCAAAGATGAAATTGCAGTGCAGCGGCATACGCTGGAAACGCTCGGATATTCCGAAGAACTCGGACAGACAATCACCGTTTTCTATTCGGATAAAAATAATAAGACGAGCATTTATGAGAAGCAGATGGAGCTTAGGGAATATAAGCTGACCGGGGTGCTGGAGGATTATGCATCATACTGGGATGGCGGAAGCTATATGCCGGTAATGCTGATTACGCAGGAAGAAGCAGAAAGCTATGAACAGACGGCATCAGTAACTACGTTATATGCGTTAAATGAGAACATTCACACAACGGATTACAGGCAGGTATATCAGGGGATGTATGCAGCATCGACTGCAGATACAAAGCTGATTTATAACAGTAAGGTATATGACAGTCATGGAACAGATTTTGGAAAAATGGCATCATATGCGGGGTGTTTTGCACTGGCTGCGGGAATCTTTGTGACAGCGTCGGTTATATGGACGTATCAGCGGGAACGGCAGGCAGCGTACCGGCAGTTTGACAGAATGGGTGTGTCTTTACTTTACCGGATACGGTATCAGTTTATAGAATTGTGTGTGCTGATGATACCGGCGGCGGTGGCAGGAACAGCAGCGGGGGTTGGTATTGTATGGCTGGTTTTGTGGATTTTATTACAGCGGCAGAACGCACAGGCACAGCTTACATTGACAGCCTTCGGCAGTGTGGCGGCATGGACAGCATGTTTTTGTATAATAACGGTTTTGTGGGGGCTGTTTGCAGCCCAAAAAGCCGGCAGGGAAAAACAAAAAAAGAAGCTGGCTGTGTGGACAATGCGGTACGGACAGCATGTTATAAAAGCGGGATTTACGGGGATTGTTGTGCTTGCGGTGCTTGTCTGCACACAAAAAATGTCGGCGGTACAGAAAGCATACACCCATGAAAAAAGACAGCCGGATTTAATGATTACACCGGACGGTATTATCGATGAAGGAAATTCAGATACAGCAAGTGAAAGCAGCGGCACAACATCTTCAGAGACGGTACTGGACGGGGAGAAGGTAATGATGGATTACAAATATGATACGGGAAAAATGCGTGTAATTCATGGTCTGCCGCAGTCACTGACGGCATATATCGGACAGATGTCCGGAATTGACAAAACAGATACCGCATTGGTGCAGAACTGGATGGTTCTGTATTATAAGACTAAAAATGATACTGAATTTTATAAGCAGTACATCGAAGAAAACGGTTTGGAAAATTTTTTAAACAAGGGTGTTATGAAGTATGAAATGCCGGCATACAGCGGAACACGTACAATGACACATTTTGTTTTTAGTAAATTTAACGGAACGCGCAGTCTGGATTATTATGTGGCGGCAAACAGGGCAGTTTATGAGGAGCTGGAAGATTATATCGATGAAGAATACAGAGATTATGAAGCCTTTGAACGTGGAGAGCAGGCTGTACTGGTGATTCAGAAAGGGGCTGCCGGGGAATATGTGGACACCTGTAAGGCAGGTGATACACTATCGTCATCTTCGGACTACTTTTATTGGATGAATAATAATCACTCAAGTTATGCTGTATCGGAATTGTATCAGGAATGCGCGGATTATATGCAGAAAATGCGTTTTTCAACAGCAGAGTTTGATGCGGCAGAAGAAATCCTGTCAGATATGGATGACAAGCAGGAAGATGAAATCAGACAGGAAATTCAGGAACTTCCGGAAACGTTACAGGAAAAAATTTTATATAGATACCGTGCCGGTAAAAATATATATAAATCAGAAAATCCGGTGACAGTGGCAGCAGTTGTCTATCTGGATGAAGAAAACGAAACGGCATTTTATGAGAAGTTTCCTATATTAAAGGAAATGAATGCACAGGAATACTGGATTATGCCGGAAAGTGTCGTTTATAACCGTTATCAGTTGTCTGCAAAAAGAATGTGTACGGTCATGGAAAAAGAATATGACCCGGAGCAGTATCGGGATTTAGGTCAGAATGTGATGACGGTATCCTACGGATTATCGGCATTGTATCAGGCAACAGATGAGGTGTTAAGAGCATATCTGGATTCCTACGGCTATTCTTATGCGAGCCATTTTGAAGAAAACAACGTGTACAGGATACAATATCTCAATCAATTGTTTTTCTATGGTATTACAATCGCCGGGATTCTTTTACTGTATGGATTGATTCTGGTGGTATGGAGTCTGTTTTATCTGCAGGAGCAGAAAAAGAGGATACGTCTTTTAATGGAACTTGGAATGGAGCGGAGTGCCATTTATATAGATGAAATGCAAAACTGTAGTCTGGCAACGGTGCCGGGGGCCGTCATGGCAGGCATTTTGTTTTATGCAGCAGGGACAGTGCAGGGCGGACCGGCGCTTGGAAGCTTACAGACCGCGGGAATTGCTGCGGCAGTTGCCGGTACAGGATTGTTGCTAACGGCGCTGATTTATGTCAGAATAGGGAAAAGCAGTCAGACAGGAGCAGATAAATGGAACAGGATACAAAAATAAAAATACTTGTCGTAGAAGATGACATTTCATTAAAGGATAGTCTGGTACGGCTGTTACAGAACAGGGATTTTTTGGTACAGGCAGTTGAAAATAAACAGCAGGCGGTGGAGCAGATAAAGAGCGGACAGCAGTATGACATTTATCTGCTGGATGTGTGGCTGCCGGACGGCAATGGGTTTGATATCTGTCATGAAATCCGGAAAATTTCACAGGCGATTGTGATGTTTCTGACTTCATGTGATGACGAGGAAAGTATCACAAAGGGACTGGACATTGGCGGAGATGATTACATTACAAAGCCATTTCGGGCAGCAGAACTGATTTCAAGGATTCATGCCAATCTGCGCAGGCTGGCAGTACCAGTTATGTCGGAAATGTCTGCCCTGCCACAGGTGCAGAACCGGCGCAAGATTCTGGTAAGCGGAGATATCCGGGCGGATTTTAAAAGAGCGGAAATATTTAAGGACGGACAACTGTTAAAGCTGACACCGTTAGAAGCACAGCTGTTAGAAATTTTTTTAAGAAATCCCGAAATTATTATTAAAAGAGGACAGTTCTTAGAAAAGCTGTGGGACGGACACGGCAATTTTGTGGAGGACAACACGCTGACGGTTTCGGTAAGCCGGTTAAAAAATAAACTGGGCGTGTATACAAAGGGAAAACAGCAATATATAGAAACAATCCGGGGATATGGCTACCGGTGGAATTTGAGGTGTGTAATTAGTGAAGAAGAAAGCAGCCGGGAGAGCGGACGGTAAAAATAAAATCGGTAAAAATGAAGTGAGAAAACGTGCAGCAGTGATGAATCTGACATGGCTTACGGTATGGCTTTTAAGCTTTGCGGGGATGGCGGTATTTTACGAATTAAAATGTCAGGCGGTCATTGGTGCTGTTTATCAGAGTAATCCGTCGGCGGGGATTTTAGTGACCCATCATATGTTTATGGCAAAGATAAATCATGAAAATCTCATTTCTGCGGCATCGGCGGTGTATGAAAGCGGTTACACGGAGCAGGGAATTTTCCGCCTGATGTGGTATGCGGGTGGAAAGGGCTTTCTGCTTGCGGGCATTGTGATACTGGCTGTCATGGGATTTATTTCATGGTGGTATATAAAAAAGATTGGCGGCAGTGACGTTTATGCACGGCTGGAAAGCTGTGAAATGCAGGTAAAAAAATGCAGTGATGAACTGGAAATGGTACTGGGATATACCAAAAGAAAAGAAGAACATGTACAGAAATTTACGGAAAATATTGCACATCAGATTAAGACACCGCTTGCGGGGTTGAGCCTGTTACTTGACGTTATCCGGGAAGAAATCCCGCAGGAACAGATGATACAAAACGACATTGCACAGTGTTTTTTACATGTGGACAGAATCAAAGAATTTATCCGTCAGTTACTTACGATCAGCCGCATTGAGGCAGGAAAGGTGCGTTTTATAAAAGAGCCGGTCAGCATTTCAGGTCTGTTTGAAAATGTCAGACAGGCAGTACAGACAGACTGTAAACTGACCTTTGACTGTGCGGATAAGGACGCACAGATTTATGCAGACGGACAGTGGATTACGGAAGCATTGATTAATCTTGTGGAAAATGCCTGCCGTGCGGCACGGGCAGCACAACAGATGCAAGAACAGCCGGAGGTAAAAATAGTTGCCGTGGTGCATGCGGATAAGTGTGTTATTAAGGTAGTGGATAACGGAAACGGATTTGCGGACGGCGACACGGCACATTTATTTGACAGGTTTGAAACGCAGGGAGATTACGCATCGTTTCAGACAGGTATCGGCTTGAATCTTTCCAGGCTTGTGGTTGAAGCACACAGCGGGACGATACAGGCATATAACAGACAAGACGGGCAGGGCGCGGTTTTCAGGGTGGTACTGCCGCAGTTTGCATTAAAGCAGGGTAAAATCTAGTACCTGCGGAAAAGAGGAAATTATGGGAGAAATTTTACGGGCAGAAAATATTTCAAAGACCTATCAGGCGGGGCGTGTTGTCGTAAAGGCACTAAACCGGTGCAGTTTTACGGTAGAGCGTGGAGAATTTGTGGCGGTTGTCGGAAGAAGCGGTTCAGGAAAGTCTACCTTGCTTCGGATACTGGCGAGTTTTGATAAACCGGATGAAGGAAAGGTTTATGTGGAAGGTGAAGACATTTCGGGGCTGAAGGGGAAAAAGCTGGCACAGTTCCGGCAGGAAAAAATCGGGTTTATTTATCAGGACTACAGTCTTTTTCCGGAATATACGGCATATGAAAATGTACTGCTTCCGTTAAAGATTGCACACCAGGCGGTGGATAAGGAGCAGCTGGAGCGGCTCTTTGAAGAACTGGGAATTACGGACTGCAGGGAGCGGTATCCCGATGAAATGTCCGGCGGACAAAAACAGCGTGTGGCAATTGCAAGGGCGCTGGTTACAAGACCGGCGGTGCTTTTTGCCGATGAACCGACCGGAAATTTAGATGCAGAAAATGCAGAAAGCGTGGCGGCGATTTTATCAAGAGCATCTATGCGGTACGGACAGACGATTGTCATGGTTACGCATGACAGGCAGATGGCAGATTATGCCGACAGAATACTCTCAATGGAAAATATTGTGGCGTGCATGAAATGATTGCATTTGACGGTATGGGTGTGTATAATGAAAATGTACAGCAAAATATAGTAAATAATGGATATGCTATAAATGCATAGGCAATTGTTAAGAATCATTTGTAGATTTTTTACTTTTGCGGAAGAAAACAAGGATGTAAGGAGGACAAGCGATGAGAGGTCATATGAAAAAATGTATCAGAAAAGCCGCCGCTGCGGTATTAAGTGCAGCACTTCTGGTTACATCGGAAAGTCCCGCATTTGCGCAAAACATACAGCAGACCGCGGTACCGGCAGATGTAATAACAGAGCAAAGCAGGCTGGAAGACGGCATTGCACAGACAGGTTATATTTCGGACAGCTTTTCTGAAAAAAGGCAGGAAGTACAAAAAGAGGATACAGAAGGACTGTTAAAATCAGCAGCAGAACAATTACCGGGACAATACCGGACGCAGCAGCTGCCGGCGGTCAGAAATCAGGGCGGTTATGGAACATGCTGGGCATTTTCAACGATTGCATGCATGGAAATCAATCTGATGAAAAAAGGTTACGGGGAAACGGATTTGTCGGAATTGCAACTGATTTATTTTGCAACGCATTCTGTGAAGGATAAGCTGGGCGGACTGACAGGTGATGATTACGTGTATACGGATACAGATATAAATTATCTGATGCGTGGCGGAAATTATGAGATGGCGGTTAATACGCTGTCAGACTGGCTTTCAGCGGCACGTGAGGAAAGCGCACCGTATGAAACGGCAGCCGATGTACTGGATACAGGACTTTCGGATGAACTTGCTTATGCAGATGTGGCGCATTTACAGAATTATAGAAGTTATAATTTGCAGAATATGGAAGATGTAAAACAGGCTGTGATGGATTATGGTGCAGTCGGAATCAGTTATTATGCATATACATATTCAGGGTTTGCCAGCAATCAGTATTATAATGCAGATACAGCCGGATATTATTGTTATGACGAACAGACAACCAACCATGCAGTCACTGTTGTAGGCTGGGATGATGATTATCCGGCACAGAATTTCCCGACAGCACCGGAGGGAAATGGAGCATGGATAGTCCGTAACAGCTGGGGAAGTGATTTTGGCGAGGACGGATATTTTTATATTTCATATTATGATCAAAGTCTTTCCGGTTCAGCAGTGGCATTTGAAGCAGAACCTGCGGATAATTATGATAATAATTATCAATATGACGGAAGTGCATTTGCAATGATGACAGGAAAGCAGCAGTTTAAGGCGGCAAATGTATTTACCGCAAAAGCCAATGAGAATGGCACAGAGCAGATTGCGGCAGCATCTTTTGAGGTTATGGCAAAACAGATGGATTATACCGTCAGTATTTACACCGGTCTTACAGATGTGGACAATCCTGAAAGCGGCGAGTTAAAAGCACAAAAAAGCGGCTCTTTTTCAAGCGGCGACAAGGATAATCTTTTAAAGACGGTTGCGTTTGACGAACCGGTAACAGTAAATCAGGGAGAGATATTTTCAGTAGTAGCAGCATTTGCCGGTTCGGGCGGTCAGTCAGTTATGCTTTATTATGACTGTGCCAGAACATTAAACGGAATTCAGGCCAATTGTGCTGCACAGCCGCATCAGAGTTATATTTATCTGAATGAATATTATGGCTGGAGTGACTATGGAAATACTAATAATACAAACTTCAGAATTAAGGCATTTACAAATAACGTTGCAGAACCGGACACAGCAGTAACGGCGGTGAAGTTAAATAAGCATGCATTGGAACTGAACTGGCAGCAGAGTGAGCAGCTTACGGCAGAGGTGCTGCCTGAAAATGCTGCCAATAAAAATGTAATTTGGACATCTTCGGACAGTGGTGTGGCAGAAGTGTCACAGGAAGGTGTGGTTACAGCCAAAGGTGCCGGAAGTGCGGTGATTACAGTTGAAACAGAAGACGGAAAAATGCAGGACAGCTGTACGGTTACAGTAAAGAAACCGATTACAGATATAAAGATTACAGGAACAGGAGAACTTAAAGCTGGAGATAAAGCGGCATTATCGGTTGTCATTCTTCCGCAGGATACAACAGATGATACAACTGTTGTGTGGACAAGCTCGGATACCAATATTGCAGCAGTTGATCAAAACGGTCTTGTCACGGCACTTTCAAAAGGAACGGTTACAATTACCGCAAAAGCAGGAACGCATACGGCAGAGCATACACTTGTAATAACGCAGGCAGCGCCAAAGCCGACGGAAAGTACAACGGAAGCTACAACAGAAGTGACAAAGCCGACGGAGAAGCCAACGGAAAGTACGACGGAAGCCACGGCAGAAGCACCAAAACCGACACCAAAGCCAACGGAAAGTACGACAGAAGCTACGACAGAAGCGCCAAAGCCGACACCAAAGCCAACGGAAAGTACGACGGAAGCTACGACAGAAGCGCCAAAGCCGACACCAAAGCCGACGGAAGCCACAACAGAAGCAACAAAACCAACAGAAAGTACGACAGAGGTGACAAAGCCATCTGAACAGCCAACGGAAAAGCCAACGCAGAAACCGGACACAGAACCGACAAAGCCTGACACAGAGGAAAAAGTTGTCTATGAAATGCGTCAGGATGCAGAGGGTGTATGGCACTATTATGCAAATGATGTGATTGCTGCAGACTATTGCGGCATGGCGTGCAATGAGTACGGCTGGTGGTACATTCAGAATGGTGATGTTAATTTTACATACACAGGTATGGCGTGTAACGAATACGGCTGGTGGTATTTTAATAACGGGCAGCTGGATCTGACATTTTACGGACTTGCGAATAATGAATATGGAACATGGTTCTATACAAACGGACAGTTAAACTTCGGATTTACGGGAATGCTGATACCGGATGACAGATGGCTCTATGTCCAGAATGGACAGGTGCTGACAGATTATACGGGAATGGCAGTGAATGAATACGGTTGGTGGTATTTTAAAGACGGACAGCTGGATTTTAGTTATACGGGTATGGCATGCAATGAGTATGGCTGGTGGTATTTTAATAACGGGCAGCTGAATCTGACATTTAACGGACTTGCGGATAATGAATATGGAACATGGTTCTATACAAACGGACAGTTAAACTTCGGATTTACGGGAATGCTGATACCGGATGACAGATGGCTCTATGTCCGGAATGGGCAGGTGCTGACAGATTATACGGGAATGGCAGTGAATGATTACGGCTGGTGGTACTTTAAAGATGGCGCAATTGATTTTGTATATACAGGAATGGCAGTAAACGAGTATGGCTGGTGGTATTTTAACAATGGTGTAATTGATTTTGCATACACCGGAATTGGCAGCAACGAGTACGGTCAGTGGTACTTTAACAGAGGAACGATTGATTTTGGTTATAGCGGTACATTTTTTGCAGATGGACGGCAGTACACCATAAGAAACGGACTTGTAATATCATAAAGCTAAAAGGGCGGGTGAAAAAACGAAAGTTTTTTCACCCGCCCTTTCCTGTGCGTCTTGCAGCTCACGTTTATGCGGCCTGCTTTGTATCTCCGAAGAAGTCTTCATACCATACAAGGAACATATAAACTGTCCAAATCTTTCTTGAATTGTCAGCTTTGCCCTCCTTATGTTCATCAAGATACTGCATTAAAACATCGGTATTAAAATACTTGTTGGCAGCTTCACTGTGGAACGCTTTTTTAATTACGTTATAATACTTTTCATCACGCAGCCAGATACGGATTGGTACCGGGAAGCCAAGTTTTTTCTTTTCTGCGACCATATCCGGCAGATAGCGGTGCGCAGCCATACGCATTGCATACTTTGTATTCTGCTTATTGACTTTATACTTTGTCGGGATATGTCGTGCAACATCAAAAACTTCCCTGTCAAGGAATGGAACACGGACCTCTAAGGAGTGTGCCATACTCATCTTGTCGGCTTTTAATAAAATATCGCCAATCAGCCAGAAGTTAATATCAATGTACTGCATTTTTGTGACATCATCCTGATTTTTAACCTTATCGTAAAACGGTTTTGTCAGCTCCGTATGATTGTACTTTCCGGTTGGATTTTTTAAAACGCGGCTGCGTTCCTTTTCGTTAAACATAAACGCATTTCCGATAAAACGTTCTTCCACCGGTTTGCTTGCACGAATCAGGAAATTCTTTCCCTTAAAACGGAACGGCAGTGCAGAAGCACAGGAAGCCAGTCCTTTTCGTAAAACATAAGGAAGTTTCTGGAAGCCTGCAAGGTCATGCGGTTCTCTGTAAATATTATAGCCGCCGAAAAATTCATCGGCACCTTCGCCGGAGAGTGCAACCTTTACGTGCTTAGAAGCCGTCTGGCTTACAAAGTAGAGGGCAATTGCAGCCGGGTCCGCCAAAGGCTCGTCCATATGGTACTGGATTTTTGGAATCGCAGCCCAGTATTCTTCACTGGAAACCAGCTTGGAATAATTGTCAATTTTAATTTTTTCGGAAAGTGCTTTTGCGTAGTCAATTTCATTATATTTTTCATAGTCAAAGCCAACCGTGAAAGTCTTATCCCCGTTAAAAGTTGCGGCAACATAGCTGGAATCCACACCGCTTGAAAGGAAAGAGCCGACCTCAACATCACTGATTTTGTGGTGTTCCACGGAATCGTGCATTGCATTGTCGATACGTTCAACCCAGTCATCTAAAGAAACGGACTCATCTGCTTCAAAAACAGGTTCCCAGTAACGCTTAATGTTTAACTCACCATTATGGAATGTTAAGCAGTGGGACGGCATCAGCTTATAAATGCCCTTGAAAAATGTTTCTTCCAGTACGGAATACTGGAAAGTCAGGTAATTTTCCAGTGCAGTTTCATTGACTGCTTTTTTGTAGCCCGGATATTCCAGAATACTTTTAATTTCAGAAGCATACACCAGATTTCCATCAACAACGGCATAGTAAAACGGCTTAATGCCAAAGAAATCCCTTGCCGCAAAAATCGTTTCCTTTTCACTGTCCCAGATTACAAAGGCAAACATACCTCTTAACTTGGAAAGCATATCTTCGCCGTATTCTTCATAAGCGTGAATCAATACTTCTGTATCGGAATTATTGGCAAAGGTATGTCCCTTTTCGATTAAATCTTTTCTTAAATCCTGATGGTTGTAAATTTCACCATTAAATGTAATGACAATTTTTCTATCTTCATTATACATCGGCTGGCTGCCGTTATCGAGGTCGATAATAGAAAGACGTCGAAAGCCCATATATGCTTTCCCGTCAATATGCTGTCCGGCACTGTCCGGACCGCGGTGAATAATTTTATTCATCATATTTGTGAGAACTTCTTCACCGTTTTCAAGATACCCGGTGAACCCTGCAAATCCACACATATTCATTCCTCCTTGTTTTGCGAAGCAAAATGCGACTGCCCTAAGCAGGAGCAGAGGAATTTGCCTCCTTGTTTTGCGAAGCAAAATGCGACTGCCCTAAGCAGGAGCAGAGGAATTTGCCTCCTTGTTTTGC
>OGUJ01000278.1_pt1 | contig 42268 bp, 36 predicted proteins | sample 1573661 | NCBI WGS metagenome assembly OGUJ01 (sample SAMEA2581933, study PRJEB24529) | metagenome | biome: Human gut stool | place: China | collected 2011
CTACGAAACCATCAAAGCAACAGAAATCCTTGCAAAAGAAGGCTTTGTTGTCATGCCGTATATGTACCCGGATCTGAATGCTGCAAGAGCACTTGCTGATGCCGGAGCTGCCTGCATTATGCCACTCGGCTCTCCAATCGGTTCCAACAAAGGGCTCAGCACAAAGGATTTCATCCAGATCCTGATTGATGAGATCGATCTGCCGATCATCGTTGATGCCGGAATCGGTCGCCCTTCCCAGGCTTGTGAAGCCATGGAAATGGGTGCTTCCGCTGTCATGGCAAATACTGCTATCGCAACTGCAGGAAATGTTCCTGCAATGGCAGAAGCTTTCAAAAAAGCCATTGAAGCCGGACGCAGTGCTTATCTTTCCGGACTGGGACGCACCATCGAAAGAGGCGCAAGCGCATCCTCACCTCTGACAGGATTCTTAGAGAATTAGGAGGCAGTCAAAATGGAAAATTCACATATCAACGAAAGTATTTTAAGTGAAGAAATTCTGGAAGACCAGAAGAAAAACCGCATTGATCATATGACTTACCTTCCGGGAATGGAAGATATCGGATCTGACGTAATGGATCAGGTCATAAGTGCCATGAACGCTTATGATTATGAAAAATATACCGAAGCTGACGTAAGACGCGCCATTGCGCATGACATCCGTACACCGGAGGATTTCGCTGCACTTCTCTCACCTGCCGCACTTCCTCTTCTTGAGGAGATCGCACAGGCTGCACAGGCAGAGACACGAAAACATTTCGGAAACAGCGTCTACATGTTTACTCCGATCTACATTGCAAACTACTGCGAAAACTATTGTATTTACTGTGGTTTCAACTGCCACAACAAGATCAACCGTGCACAGTTAAATGAGGAAGAAATTGAAAAAGAAATGGCAGCCATCGCCAAAACAGGTCTTCAGGAGATCCTGATCCTGACCGGTGAAAGCCGTAGCAAATCCACGGTGGAATATATCGGAAATGCCTGCAAGATCGCCCGTAAATATTTTAAAGTCATCGGACTTGAGATTTATCCGGTCAACTCGGACGAATACGCATTCCTCCACGAGTGCGGTGCCGATTATATAACGGTGTTCCAGGAGACATACAATTCAGATAAATACGAGACACTTCATCTTATGGGACATAAAAGAGTATTTCCTTACAGGTTTGAAGCACAGGAGCGTGCCATCATGGGAGGCATGAGAGGTGTAGGTTTCTCAGCACTTTTAGGTCTTTCAGATTTTAGAAAGGATGCACTTGCAAGTGCACTTCATGTTTATTATCTTCAGAGAAAATATCCTCATGTTGAGTATTCACTTTCATGTCCGAGACTTCGTCCTATCATCAATAATGATAAGATAAATCCACTTGATGTGCACGAAAAAGAGCTTTGTCAGGTGCTTTGTGCATACAGGATATTCCTGCCGTATATTGGAATAACGGTTTCATCAAGAGAGCAGAAGCATTTTAGGGACGGAATAGTAAAAATTGCCGCAACAAAGGTTTCGGCGGGAGTATCAACCGGCATAGGCGACCATGAGAGCAAATATGCAGGCGAGGACGATGCAGATGCAGGCGATGAGCAGTTTGAAATTTCTGACGCAAGAAGTTTTGATGAGATGTATGGAGATATGGAGGATGAGGGATTGCAGCCAGTCCTCAATGATTATGTGTATGTTGGATAGAAAGAACATTGTTTATAACACAAACATTGTTTATAACACAAACGTTGTTTATAACACAAACGTTGTTTGTGTGACAAACCGCAGGCTCGTGAAAGCATATGCAGAAACTGCAGGCGAATTAGACACAAATACAAAATTTGCAAAAGCATATGCAGAAACCACAGACAAGATGAACTTCATAAAAAAAAGGGAAGAAATGTCCTCATTTACTCCGTTTCTTGAAAAGATAGAGGAGGCTGCAAAAAAGCAGCCTGCCTTTATCATACTTCGTGAAAAGGATCTTCCACCCGTTACATACAGGGAGCTTGCCGTTAAAGTCCTTGAGATATGCGAAAATGCAGGAGTGTCATGTGTGCTTCATTATTTTTATAAGGAAGCAATCGAACTCGGGGTGAAAAAGATACATCTTCCGCTTCATATTCTTGAGAAAATGACAGAAAGAGAGAAAAACTGTTTTGAGGTGATAGGTGTCTCGACACATTCAGTAGAACAGGCGAAGATGGCTGAGGAACTTGGAGCATCCTACATAACAGCAGGTCATGTATTTGTCACAGACTGCAAGAAAGGGCTTGCACCGAGAGGGCTTGGTTTTCTTAAGGAAGTATGCGAAAGCGTTGACATAGATGTCTATGCCATAGGTGGAATATCTAAGGAAAATATGAGCAGCTGTATAGCTGCCGGGGCAAAAGGTGTCTGTATGATGTCGGGTTTTATGAAGTGAAATGCTTGGCATATACAAAAATGTGTAAAATATTATAATATGCGTATATTATATAGGTAAAAACTCTGTTTAATTAAAAATATAAAATTAAGGTAACAGTTCAGCTCAAAAAAACAAGCCAATAATACATCGAGCAAGCTCGTGTATTATTGACTTATCTTTTTTTGGCTGAACTGTTATTATTTACTGTAAAAATTGTCATATTTTGTTGATATGAGAAAAAAAATAGGGTAAAATACATATATAAGATTTAAGCAAAGAAGGTGGATAGGTGTGAGTTTTATAAATACAAATGAATTATGTACAGGGTGCAACAAATGTATTAGAAATTGCCCGGTTTTTCCATCAAACAGTGCGGTAGAGAATGACAAGGTAAATGTTGTTTTGGATGCCTGCATAGATTGTGGAGAGTGCATAGATGTATGTACTCATAATGCAAGGGAATATACGGATGATACAAAAGAATTTTTTGATGCTGTTAAAAATGGTCAAAAGATAACTGTTGTTATCGCTCCTGCATTTATAGCAAATTATCCGGCACAGTATAAAAGGATACTCGGTTATCTAAAGGAACTCGGTGTGTCACACATTTACAGTGTAAGTTTTGGTGCTGACATTTGCACATGGGGGTATCTTAAATATTTTGAAAAAACAGGAAAGAAAGGTATGATTTCAAGTCCATGTCCGGCAGTTGTAAATTATATAGAAAAGTATAGAAAAGAACTTATAGAATATATGATGCCTGTTTACAGTCCGGTCATGTGCATGGCAAAGTATTTGAAAAAATATGAACACATCACGGAAAAGATAGCATTTTTATCACCTTGTATTGCTAAAAAATCAGAGATAAACGATAAAAATTGTGAGCAGCTCATTTCATACAATGTGACATTTAACAATTTTATGGATTATATAGGTGATGCATACAAAACAGCGAGGGAATACAATGACGAACTTGCATATGGTCTTGGAAGTATGTATCCTATGCCGGGCGGCTTAAAGGAAAATGTAAAATGGTTCCTTGGTGAGGATGTGTCTGTCAGACAGGTTGAAGGTGAACATGAAGCATATAGATTTTTGGATGAGTATAAACCGTCATCGGATAGTCCTATAATGATAGATATACTCAACTGTGCAAACGGCTGTCTGTTTGGAACAGGTACGCAGTCAGGGATTGATGGGCAGAAAGTGTATGCTGAAATGTCAAGACAGAGAAAAATTGCAAAGAAAGAGGCGAAGAAATCTCGATTTAAAGTTCAAAAAATATCGTCATGGACTGAAAATGCGAGCCCACAGGAAAGATACAAGGCATTATGCAGGCAGTTTGAAAATCTTAGCCTCAATGACTTTGTCAGAAATTATACAGACAGAAAGATAGATGTTAATACACCGTCGGCAGCACAGCAGAACGAAATCTTTAGAGATATGAATAAAATTACGAGCGAGCAGCAATGTATTGACTGCGGATGCTGTGGTTATGACAGTTGTAAAGAGATGGTTAAGGCTATTTACAATGGCATCAATCGAAAAGAAAATTGTATTTATTACATAAAGAGTGTTGTAGAGAATGAGAGGGATGAGACTTCAAAGCTTCGTGAAACTGAAAAAGAAAATCAGATAAAAAAGGACGAAATGATAGCAGAAATCGTAAAGCAATTTGAAAGTTTAGGCAGTGGAATTGCTGAATTATCAAAGGCAAACGATACATCTGCGGGCGAAGCGACAGATATTTCAAAGATGGTTTCTGAAATATCTGAAAGATGTAACGAGCTTACTGATTCACTCAGTGTAATATCAGAATTTATCGATGTGTTTAAGTCTACATCTGAGAATATTACGGGAATAGCCGGTCAGACAAATATGTTATCGTTAAATGCTTCAATAGAAGCGGCGAGGGCAGGCGAATCGGGCAGAGGATTTGCGGTTGTTGCGGGGCAGATTGGCAAACTTGCAGATGAGACTAAAACACTTATCATTCAGAATAATAATAAGGCAGATGAGACATTGCCGAAGATGCAGCTTTGTATTGAACTTATTAAAAATCTCGTAAATGACATTGAAAGTATAAACGAGAAAGTAGCGGCTATAGCAGCAACAACAGAAGAAATTTCTGCACAGAGCCAGAGTTTGCAAATGATGTCGGGTGATATTGAGGAAAGTGTCAAGCTTATATAGCAGGCAGAAGTGTGAGTCAAAATTTAGTATGTTTTAGGATAAAATTACTATATAATTAACATTGTGGTCTATATAAGATTGCTTATACGATAGGTGGCATGAATTTTATAAAATAAAAACGGAGAAAATGGAGGAAAAATATGGATATTCAAAGGAATGTGAAAAATAAAAGTGAAACGGCAGATACAGAAAGGATAGGCTTTTTGCACTCTTTAAAAGCAAAGATATTGCTGCTTGTAGCGGCAGCGGTAGTGCTTACCGTGGTACTTAATCTATGGACGGTTATACCTAAATCATCATCAAACATATCAGAACTTACATCAAACTATATGCTAGATGTAGCGATGGTTGCAGGTGAGGGTATTGACAATCAGATAAGAATGTCATCTTATGATTCGGTTATGTCAGGCGGAAATCTTTCAAGGGTTATTGGAAATATAGAAATAAAAGGTGTAAAAGACAGTTATACATATATTGTAGATGGTGACGGAACTATGCTGTATCATCCTACTGCCGACAAAATAGGAAAACCTGTTGAAAATTCAGTTGTAAAAGGGGTTATTTCAAAATTAAAGTCAGAAAACAGACCGCAGCCGGAAGTGGTTCAATATAATTTTAATGGTGAAACAAAATATGCAGGAATTTATGTAGGTAAAAGCAAGGACTTTATTCTTGTTGTAAATGCAAATAAAAAACAGGCATTATCAGGGACAACTTCTATTGCAACATCGACTGTAAAAGGAAGTATTTTTGCAATGGTTTTGTGCCTTATAGCTGCAATATTTGTCACGAGAAAGATAGTTGCACCGATTATAAGTGCAACGGACACCGTTGAGAAACTTGGAAACCTCGATTTCAGTGGAGATGTTTCTTCGGATAAAAAAATGCTTAAAAGAAAAGATGAAGTCGGTGTGATGTTGAGGTCGATTACCGAATTGAAGAATATTATAGTAAAAGTTATGGCGGAAATCCGTGCATATAGTGAAAGTTTAGGTGAGGCTGCCGAGGCATTGAAGAATAGTGCAAATGAGTCATCAACAGCTGCCGGACAGGTGGAGACAGCTATCACCGGTATAGCAGACGGAGCGTCATCACAGGCACAGGAAACCCAGTCCGCTACGGAAAATGTTATTGTTATGGGAAAAATGATAGAGCAGGCGTCAACTGAAGTCGAGCAGCTTGGAGATAATGCGGCAGATATGCATAAGGCAAGCGAAAATGCAATGAGTATTCTTGCTGAACTTGAAAAAATCAATCAAAAGACAATGGAAGCTATTCATATTATAGGGGAGCAGACACAGAAAACAAATGAATCGGCTGCAAAGATCAAAGTTGCGACGGATATGATTTCGGAAATAGCAGAAGAAACTACACTTCTCTCACTTAACGCAAGCATTGAGGCAGCAAGAGCAGGCGAGCAGGGCAGAGGATTTGCAGTTGTCGCAAATCAGATACAAAAACTTGCAGAGCAGTCGGCAGATGCCACAACGCAGATTACGGAAGTTATTAGTGAACTTGTAAATGATGCTCAAGAGAGTGTACAGACTATGGATGAAGTAAAAGAGGTAATGAATCAGCAGAGTGAAAATGTGTCTCAGACTGAGAAAGCATTTAAAAATGTTGAAAAAGGAATTGCAGAGTCTATAGAAAGTGTTGAAAAAATTACAGACAAGACAAGAAAACTTGATGAGGCAAGAGCCGGAGTTGTTGATGTTGTGCAGAGTCTTTCAGCAATAGCAGAAGAAAATGCAGCAAGTGCAGAAGAAACATCTGCTTCAGCAAGCGAGGTAGGTTCAATAATGGAAGATGTATCACAGAATGCAAATATGCTTGATGAGATAGCGGTTAAACTGAATGAAAATGTTAAGAGGTTTAAAATCTAATGAAATATCAAGGAAGTCCCCGGCTTATTGCGTAGAGCAATAAGCCGGGGACTTTTTTGATGTATAGGAAAATGTTTGTACTGCAGCGTGATGCCAGAGCAAAACGCTGTTAGGGATATAAGCTTTTTCTGATATGTTGCAGCAGCAATTAATCGTGTTATGAGCAGTATCGGAGTGGGTTACGATTTTTATTTTAATGTTGATTTTGTATGGTTTACTGTCTGTAATGAGAAAGAAAATCCTTGAGTCCCTCCATAGACTTTTCAAGAACTGAAAGCTGTGGAAGATAAACAACACGGAAGTGGTTAGGACTTTCCCAGTTAAATCCGCTTCCGGGAACGATAAGGACTTTCTTTTCACGGAGAAAATCAATAGCAAATTTCTCATCATTTAAAATATTGAACTTTTTAATGTCGAGTTTAGGGAAAATATAAAATGCTGCTTTAGGTTTCACGGCAGATACTCCCGGAATATCGTTTAAAGCCTTGTAGATAAAATCTCTCTGTTCAAAAATTCTTCCGCCCGGCTGGATATAAGTTTCAACGCTCTGGTATCCGCCAAGTGCAGTCTGAACAATTGACTGTGCAGGAACATTTGAGCAGAGTCGCATATTAGAAAGCATATTCAATCCCTCGATATAGTCTTTTGCAATATCTTTTCGACCGCTTAATATCATCCAGCCGATTCTAAAGCCTGCAATCATATGTGATTTTGAAAGACCGCTGAAAGTTATGCAGAAAAGGTCAGGGGCAAGTGATGCTATTGAAATATGTTTTTCACCGTCCATGACAAGTCTGTCATAGATTTCGTCTGAGAAAATCATAAGCTGATGTTCTCTTGCAAGTTCAACAATCTGTTCAAGAATTTCTTTAGGATATAGGGCACCTGTAGGATTGTTAGGGTTGATGATAACGATAGCTTTTGTCTTATCTGTAATCTTGTTTCGCATATCTTCAATATCAGGATACCATTCAGATTGTTCATCACATATATAGTGAACAGCTTTACCGCCGGCAAGTGTTGCGGTAGCTGTCCAGAGAGGGTAATCAGGTGACGGAATAAGAATTTCATCTCCGTTGTTGAGGAGTGCCTGCATACAGAGATTGATAAGTTCACTTACACCGTTTCCGGTATATATGTCATTTATAGTCACATTAGGAATATTTTTAAGCTGTGCATATTGCATAATCGCTTTTCTTGCCGTATAAATACCCTTTGAATCAGAATATCCCTGTGAATATTCAAGTTCGTGACGCATATCTATAAGAACTTCTTCCGGGGCTTCAAATCCAAAAGGAGCAGGGTTTCCGATATTAAGTTTAAGGATTTTTGAACCCTCGGCTTCCATTCGGTTAGCCTCATCAAGAACGGGACCTCTTACATCATAAAGTACATTATCAAGTTTTGAAGATTTTTTTAAAGTTTTCATTTTTGCATATCCTTTCTCAGAATTGTCTGACGGGTTATCACTGTTAAAATTATTTCGTGAGTTGTTATTTGTATTATTATCTGATGTTTTATTGTTTTTACAAATATCCGCTGAGTTATTATTTTTAAAATCTGTCGCAGATGCCTGAGTGGTATCTGTTTTTTTGCCGGAGTTATCATCTCCGGTACGATTGTAGCGATTTTTTGAAATATCCTCTTTTATGCTGCTTTCTGCACCTGAAAACTCCTGTGGAACATCAAATCCCTGCAGCCATGCCGGATTAACATCAAGGGCAAGACTTAACACATTTAATATATCTTTTCCGGGCTCATTTTTTCCGCTGCAATATTGGCTTAAATAATTTTTGGCAAGCTTGACATTATATTTTTCACAATATGGTCTGGCGAGGTTGAGGACATCAACCTGTTTTAAACCACGCTGATTCATAATATATTTAAGGCGTGCCGCGACGCTTTCTGTTTTATTCATAAAAAACCTCATTTCTGCAAACACTTTTTATCTTATAGTAGGTGTCTGACTTTGAACTTTATATCATAATATCACTGGTTCAAAAAAAGTTCAAGAGAAATAAGACAATAAAAGAAATTAAAGGAGAAAATAATTGCAAATGTTGAAATAAAAGTTCAAAATAATTGAACCTAGTTCTGAGCATATGTAATCGGAGGCTATGTAAATATGTTTTTCGTAACAGTTCAGCCTTCCATTTATTACAATCATAAACCTGCCAGCAAACTGTCAGTCGCTGCTACGCAGCTTATGTTTACTCATTTCAGAAATGAAAGGCTATTTTACCATAAAAATATAATCAGCAATACAATGAGCAAGCTCAGATATTACCGATTATATTTTTATGGCTGAACTGTTATATTACAACATAGAATGACGGATTTTTTTCTTTACAAGCTAAACAGCGGATATTATAATTAGACTTAACAATATTTTGGTTGCGGTTTACGGCTCAGATGCTAACTGTAACAAATTTGAAGATACAGGGGGAGAATATGGATAAAATACAGCTTTTCCGAAGAAGATATATCCCGGATGAAATCAAGGAACTTAAAGACGATATAGTGTTGTCTGTCACAGATGATATGATACTTACAAAATGGAATGTTTTAAAACCGAGAAAAGACATTGCAAGAGGTGTGTCTGCTTATTTTATTGACAAGGGTATAAAAGTGAGCAAGGTATATGACAGTGAGGACAATCTTGTCTATTGGTATTGTGATATTGTGGAGACGGTTCATGAAAAGGACAGTCAGAAATATGTGTTTAATGATCTTCTTATAGATGTTTTAGTTTACCCTGACGGATTTGTTAAAGTGGTAGATATAGACGAGTTTGCTGATATAATGGATGAGAAAAGACTTGATAATACCGTTATCGCAAAGGCTTTGAGGAGTGCGGACGCATTGCTCAAGGTGATATATGCCGGGCAATTTGAGAGATATACAAAGATTATAGATGATGCTGAATAGGAGAAGTTTGGCTATAGGCAGATAGCAGTTTTGAGTTAGATGTTTTTTTTTAATGTGTTTGCCTATTATTTCGGAAACATCAGTTATTGAAACAAATGCGGATGTATCAATGGAATTGATTATATTTGTAAGTTCTCTTACTTCAAAGCGTGTAATGACACAGTAGAGAACTACTTTTTTTCCGCTGACAAGCCCCTCTCCTTCCATAAGGGTAACGGTTCTGCCGAGTGTCTGGTATATTTTATCTGATATTTCTTTAGCATCATCAGTGATTATGGTTGCTGCTTTAGCCGTGTTTACACCGTTTTCAACAACATCAAGTACCTTTGATGTGATAAAATATGTCAAAAGGCTGTACATGGCTCTGTCAGGACCAAAAAGAATACCGGCAATGGAATAGATGACAAGGTTCATTATGAGAACCATTTGTCCGACGGCAAGACCAAATTTTCTGTTTAGGATTATAGCTACTGTTTCAGTACCGTCAAGACAGCCGCCAAATTTTATGATAAGACCGACACCTATTCCGAGAATGACACCGCCATAGCAGACGGCGAGAAAGGTTTCATCGGTTGCATTTGTCCACGGAGCAAAGAGTGATACAAAAAGAGAAAATATTATCATGCAGTATGCTGCTTTTATAATAAATATCTTGCCAAGTTTGTGCAGACCAAAGAGCAGAAAAGGTATGTTTAGTATAATGGTAAGCATACTGAGTGGGAGTTTGGTAAGATTGTTTATCATTATGCCGATGCCGATGACTCCACCGTCAAGTATAGTGTTCGGTACGAGAAATTCCTCGATGGCGAAAGCTGCGATTATTGAGCCTATGGTGAGCATAAAAAATTCTATCAAAATCTGAAATCTGTTTTTATTTGTCATTTAACCCCTCATTTCGTTTTATTTTATTATGATTTGTTGTTGTTATCTTATGTGGTGTTGTATGGTAAAAGTTTTTTATCTTATAAAAAAGGACAAAGTATGTCTTTTGGGAGACATCTTTGTCCTTTGTGTTTGAAATATCTTGCCTACTGGAGATCTGAATAATCTTTTGCTGTAGTCTTGCCGTTTTTCCAGTCATCCATTTTCTGCTTTGTTGCTTCAAGTGTGTCTTTGCAAATGTCAGGAAGGTCTTTGCCCCAGGCTGCTGTTGCTCTGTCGTAACCTTTTTGGATAGCTGACATCATTTCATCTGCTTTGTCTGTATCTCCACCTGAAAGTGCAATAGCCATACTTACAAGACGGTCAGAAGTCTTGTTTACACCCCAGTAACCGTCCTCAGAAATACTTTCCTGAGCAGCTTTGATGGTATCAGGATCTGCATTTTTAGCTGCGGCTTCAAATGTAGCAGAAAGATTGAGGCCTGAAACATCATCCTTTTTCATAAGGCTGGCAAGGTCAAAAGTACCTTTTTGCTTATTTAAAAGTTTCTCTACAAGATTTTGCATAGACTGTAAGCGTGATTGCTGGTCTGCCTTAAGCTTTGAGATAATAGCATCTTTGTTGTAAATCTGGTTTGCACTGTCGGTCTTTTTGTCAGTTGTCTTGTCGAAAACAACACCGTTTTCTTTTGAAGTATCAGTAGAAGCTGCTTTGTCTGCTGATGATGTATTTTTCGTTGATGCGGCAACGGCTGCTTCTGTTTCTTTTGTGCTGTCAGCCTTTTTGGTATCAACTTTGCTGTATGTGTTTATTGATGATGAAATTGCATCTAAACTCATGATTAACCTCTTTTCTGCACACATTTTTTTTGCGTATAGTGCGAAAGTTTTTATCTTTCATACATAAGATTTGTATCAAGTGTGCACAAATACAAATCTTGTGTGTGAAACCTTCATTTTTCACACTGAAACCTTCATTTTCAAAAGTATAAGTGCTCATTTCTTTGAAACACTGCTAAATTGTTTAAATTATCGTTATTAGTTATTATTTTGGTCGTATGCAAAAACTTATTTGGATAGCAAATTGTTTCTTCTGATAATTATATCGTCAGGAATATGACGTAATATAATAGGAAAGTTTACAACCTTTTAATAATTCTCACCCTACATAGTCCGACACAACACCACATCAAAATCAGGGTAATCAGCTTTTGCTTTTTCGTATGCTTTTTTTGCAGTTTCCATATTTTTAAATATACCAAATGTTGTTGGACCGCTTCCACTCATAAGTGAGCCTATTGCACCAATTTCGGTGAGATAGCGTTTAAGTTCGGCGATTATCGGATTTTCGGGTATGGTTACTGTCTCTAGTACATTTGAAAGTGAAGCTGCTATTTTTTTTATGTTTTTATCCTTTATATATGAGATTACGGCTTTGTTATCCGGATGATAATCGAGTTCGTTTAGTTTGAGGTGTTTGTAAACATACGGTGTGCTTATTGATATGTTTGGTTTTATAAGAAGTACGGGTATGCCTGTAAGCGGTGTGAGGGGTGTGAGTATCTCACCAATGCCCTCGGCAAGCATTGTACCTTTTCTTATGCAAAATGGTACATCAGCTCCGAGTTTTACACCTATCTCGCAAAGTTTTTCAATGTCAAGACCAAGCCCGCACAATTCGTTTATTCCGATAAGTGTGGCGGCACAGTCGGAACTTCCGCCGGCGAGTCCGGCAGCGGCAGGTATATTTTTGGTGAGGTGTATCTTAAATCCACCATCAATCTTAAAAGTGTCTTTCATAAGTTTTGCAGCTTTATATACAAGATTTTTCTCAGCAGGTATCTTGTCTGGAAGCTCTTTATTCATTGAAAAAAGAATTGTTTCATCTGCAGTTTTTTCAAAAGAGAGTTCGTCGCATACATCTATGCTCTGCATTATCATAGACAATGTATGATAACCGTTTTCAAGTTTTCCCGTCACATCAAGTGTCAGATTTATTTTTGCAGGTGTTTTTTTTATTAAAATATTTCCCATAATTTTGCTCCTCTAAATCTAGAATTTTTTGTGTATTTATTGTCTTAGTTTTAACAGATAAACGCAGCTCAATGCGTGAAAATTCAGTCTTTAAGCCGAGTTTACAAAAAATTAACATATAATAATAATAGCATATTATGGTAAAATTTAGTATATAAAAATTGTATAACCATTATGTCAAAAATACTTTTTACATATCTTAACAGCAGTAGTTATAATATCAGTCGTTGAAAGGAAGTTGACACAAAAATATCACAGATGCCGATTGATATTCAGCAGGCAGATGATTTCCTGCGTATAGGTATTTTGATTTTTATGTTTTCCTTAAAAAATAAGATGGAGGTGAATATTGTGGATACTCTGGTAGAGAGTTTGATGGAAGAACTGAACTGTAAAACAGTATTTAAGATTCCAATATTCGGCGGCATACCTATTTATGAGTCTGTTGTCGTTACATGGATAATAATGCTTGTAGTTCTGGTCTTGTGTGTTCTGCTTGTCAAAAACCTGAGTATAGAAAATCCCAGTCGTAAACAGCTTGTTTTAGAAACAGCGGTGAGTGGATTGTACAATTTCTTTAAAGGTACAGTCGGCGAAAACGGTACTGCATACATACCGTATCTTGCATCGGTGGCTATTTACATAGGAATAGCAAACCTTATCGGTCTTTTGGGATTTAAACCACCGACAAAGGATATGAATGTCACCATAGCACTTGCACTGATGAGTATTATTCTGATAGAGGTTTCAGGTATTCGTCAGAAAGGTACAAAGGGATGGCTTAAGAGTTTTGCAGAACCGATGCCTATAATATTACCAATTAATATATTGGAAATATTTATCAGGCCACTTTCATTGTGTATGCGACTATTTGGAAATGTACTTGGTTCATTCGTTGTTATGGAGCTTCTAAAACTTGTGGTTCCGGCAGTATTACCGGCGTTTTGCAGTATGTACTTTGATATATTTGACGGTCTTATCCAGGCATATGTCTTTGTATTCTTAACTGCATTGTTTATAAAAGAAGCGACAGAAACGGAATAGTATAATAAGGATTTTTGAAAACAGAAATATTTTTGCTGGGCATAGTTCAGCAAGATTAAATTAAAGAAAAGATTTAAATGAAACAGAAAAGGAGATTAATATTATGTCAGCAACATTATTAGTAGCAATCGGAGCAGGAATCGCAGTTTTAACAGGAATCGGAGCAGGTCTTGGTATTGGTAAAGCAACATCTTCAGCAGTAGACGCTATCGCAAGACAGCCTGAAGCATCAGGAAAGATCAGTAGTTCACTTCTTTTAGGTTGTGCACTTGCCGAGGCAACAGCTATTTACGGTTTCGTTATCGCACTTCTTATCATCTTACTTCTTAAATAATCAACCCGTCTGAGGATAAACATTTAGGAAAGTATGATAATTAATTATTGACTGAGTGTGTCGTATATAAAATGTGGAAATAACAGCCGGATTGTTGATACGGCAGCAGTTTTTTTGATGGATTGTTGAAAGAAGGACAATATATGTTAAGTATAAACCCGTGGAATATTTTATGGACAGTCGTAAATCTGCTTGTCATATATGCGATATTCAGAAAGTTTTTGTTCCAGCCGGTTATGAATGTTATCAACGCACGAGAGAAAATGATAAATAATCAGTTCAAGAGTGCTAAGGATGCAGAGGACGAGGCAGACAAACTTAAGAAAGAATATCACGATAAGATTAAGACAGCAAAGACAGAGGCTGACCAGATATTAGCAGATGCTAAGGAGCGTGCTGATGAGGCTTATAATTCCCAGATGGAAGACATCAGAGTTGAGACAGAACGCTTGAAAGAAAAAGCCAAGAAAGACATCGAGGCTCAGCATGAAAAAGCAATGCAGGCAACACAGGCAGAGATTGCAAAACTCGCCGTTGTCGCAGCAAGAAAAATTTTAGAGACAGGTGATAGCCGTGACGCAGACAGCAGTAAATAGTGCAAAGGTTTTGTACGATCTGTCGGTTGACAGAAAAGATGTAAATGATGCTGAGGATATATTGTCACTTACACCTGTTCTGAAAGAGGTTTTGGAATGTCCTGTTGTCAGTCTTGACAAGAAGGAAAAAGTGATTGATGATATTTTCCAAAAAGCAAAACTTTCGTCCGTAATCGCAAATTTCATAAAGGAAATGTGCAAGGTCGGTAATGCCGATGAACTTAGCGATATTTTTAAGGCTTACCATGAATACTGGGATGAAAAAAATCATATTCTTCGTGCTACAGTAACAAGTGCAAAAGAGATGTCACAGGATGAGATAAAGAGTATAAAAGATGATATTAAAAAGAAATATCCGGATTATACCGTTGAATTATCTGAGAATGTGGATGATTCGTTACTTGGCGGATATGTAGTTAAGACAAAGATGGAAGAATATGATAAGAGTTTCACATGGCGGTTGAGCCAGTTGGAACGAAAAATGACTGGGAGGTGAATTTGTTGGGAGCTATTAGCGCAACAGATATCATATCTATAATTAAAAAAGAGATAGAAGATTTTGATTGGGACGATTCGGCAAGAGAAACCGGAGAGGTTATCTGGGTCGGTGACGGAATCGCAACAATATATGGTATAGACCATGCAATGTATGGTGAAATCGTAACTTTTGAAAACGGTGTCAAGGGAATGGTTCAGGATATAAGACAGAATGAAATAGGATGTATTCTTTTTGGCAGTGATCTCGGTATCAAAGAGGGAACAAAAGTTGTAAGAACAAAGAAAAAGGCAGGTATTCCTGTCGGAGATGCATTCCTTGGCAGAGTTGTAAATGCATTAGGTGAGCCTATCGACGGTGAAGGAGATATAAAGGAAGACGATTATTTCCCTGTTGAGCAGGAAGCACCAAGTATCGTGGATAGAAAGTCGGTTGATACACCGCTTGAGACAGGTATTCTCTCGATTGACTCTATGTTCCCTATAGGAAGAGGTCAGCGTGAGCTTATCATCGGTGACAGACAGACAGGTAAGACTTCTATAGCTACAGATACTATTATCAACCAGAGAGGCAAGGATGTTATTTGTGTATATGTCGCAATAGGACAGAAAGCTTCAACGGTTGCAAAAATCGTAAATACATTAAAGAAACATGATGCAATAGATTATTCTATCGTAGTTTCATCGACGGCAAGTGATCCGGCGTCATTACAGTATATTGCTCCATATGCAGGAACAGCACTTGCAGAGTATTTTATGCATAAAGGAAAAGATGTTTTGATAGTTTATGATGATCTTTCAAAACACGCTGTTGCATACAGAGCAATCTCACTTCTGCTTGAGCGTTCACCAGGTCGTGAGGCTTATCCAGGTGATGTATTTTATCTTCATTCAAGACTTCTTGAAAGATCGAGCAGACTTAGCGATGAACTTGGCGGAGGTTCTATAACAGCACTTCCTATCATAGAGACACAGGCAGGAGATGTATCAGCTTACATTCCTACAAATGTTATTTCTATCACAGACGGACAGATATTCCTTGAGAGTAATCTTTTCTTCTCAGGTATGCGTCCTGCCGTAAATGTCGGCTTATCAGTATCCCGTGTAGGTGGTGCGGCACAGACAAAGGCAATGAAGAAAGTTGCCGGAAGTATCCGTATTGACCTTGCACAGTACAGGGAAATGGAAGTGTTCACACAGTTTTCTTCTGACCTTGATAGTGCTACAAAGGCACAGCTTGATCATGGTGAAGCACTTATGGAGCTTCTTAAGCAGCCTCTTTGCAGCCAGCTCAGTCTTCATGAGCAGGTTATCACACTCTGTCTTGCAAATGCAGGTGTGTTTGACAAAGTCGGAAAGAAGAATGTAAAGAAACTTCAGATGGATATTTTAGGACAGTTTGATACAAAACATCCTGAGATTGGAAAAGAGATAGATGATAAAAAAGTTATTTCTGACGAGATGATAAATAAGATCGTTGAGTTAGGAAAGGAAATGTCTAAATAGAACCGGAGGAATATTTATGGCAAATATTAAAGAGATTCAGGATAGAATGAGAAGTATTCAGGATACATTAAAAATCACAAATGCCATGTATATGATCTCCACATCTAAACTCAAAAAGTCAAAGAAAATGCTTGCAGATACAGAGCCGTATTTCTTTGCTTTACAGTCAGAGATGAGTCGTATTTTAAGACATTTGCCTGAATTTGAAGATATATATTTTGAATCCGATTCAGCCGTAGAAAAGAAGTCTGAGGAAAAGCGTGTAGGCTATATTGTAATTACAGCGGACAAAGGTCTTGCAGGTTCATACAATCACAATATCATGAAAGCAGCCTATGAGCATCTTCAGACTCATCCAAACAATAAACTTTTTGTTCTCGGAGAACTTGGAAGACATTATTTTGAACAGCAGGGTGTGCGTATTGACAAGCAGTTTCACTACACTGTTCAAAATCCTTCTCTTAACAGAGCAAGAAACATATCAGAGGAACTTTTGCAGCAGTACCATGAGGGAAAACTTGATGAGATATACATCATTTATACTGCAATGGTAAATGCGGTTGCGGAGGAAGTCGAGATAAAGCAGCTTCTTCCACTCAAGAGAGCTGATTTTGCTGCAATGCATATTCCGGTGGATGCACCGAGAGAGGAACTTGCACTTGTTCCGTCAGCAGAAGCGGTAATGGACAGAATAGTTCCTGATTATCTGGTAGGTTTCGTGTACGGTGCACTTGTTGAGGCATTTTCGTGTGAGCAGAATGCCAGAATGATGGCGATGGAAAATGCGACAAACAGTGCAAAGGATATGCTGCATGAATTGGATATTTTATATAATCGTGCCAGACAGGCAGCTATTACACAGGAGATAACAGAAGTAATAGCGGGTGCAAAGGCACAGAAACGCAAAAAGAAGAGATAGAAAGATAAATTGGGAGGCAGAGATGAATACAGGAAAAATCGTACAGGTTTCCGGACCTGTTGTGGATGTTGAGTTTGAAAATGATGACCTGCCGGCAATCAGAGATGCATTGGAAGTAATGAATGGCGATAAGAAATGCGTTATGGAAGTTGCACAGCATATAGGTAATCACATTGTACGCTGTATCATGTTGGCAGCCAGTGAGGGTCTTTGCAGAGATATGGAAGTTGTAGCAACGGGAAGCGGAATCAAAGTTCCTGTTGGTGAGGATACACTTGGCCGTCTTTTCAATGTACTTGGACAGACAATTGACGGAGATAAGCAGCCTGAGGGCGAAGCAAACTGGGAGATTCACAGAGAACCTCCTACATTTGAGGAACAGAATCCTGCTGAGCAGATTCTTGAAACAGGTATCAAGGTAATCGACTTACTTGCACCATATGCAAAAGGTGGAAAGATTGGCCTTTTCGGTGGTGCCGGTGTTGGTAAGACTGTACTTATTCAGGAACTTATCAGAAATATCGCAACTGAGCACGGCGGATATTCAATATTTACCGGTGTTGGTGAGCGTTCCCGTGAGGGTAATGATCTTTGGACAGAAATGAGAGAATCAGGCGTTCTTAAAAAGACAGCGTTAGTGTTTGGGCAGATGAATGAGCCACCTGGAGCGCGTATGCGTGTTGCTGAGACAGGACTTACAATGGCTGAGTATTTTAGAGATGAGAAACAGAAAGAAGTGCTTTTATTTATTGATAATATCTTCCGTTTTACACAGGCCGGTTCAGAGGTTTCAGCACTTCTTGGCCGTATGCCTTCAGCCGTAGGTTATCAGCCAACACTTGCAACTGAGATGGGTGAACTTCAGGAGAGAATCGCATCAACAAAGAACGGTTCCGTAACATCAGTACAGGCTGTATATGTACCTGCCGATGACCTTACAGACCCGGCTCCTGCAACAACATTTGCACATCTTGATGCGACAACAGTATTATCAAGAAAGATTGTTGAACAGGGTATCTACCCGGCCGTAGACCCACTTGAGTCATCATCAAGAATACTTGAGGCAGACATAGTAGGCGAGGAGCATTATAATGTGGCAAGAGAAGTTCAGGGAATTTTGCAGAAGTATAAAGAATTGCAGGATATTATTGCAATCCTCGGTATGGAAGAACTTGCAGACGAGGATAAGACGGTAGTATTCAGAGCAAGAAAAATACAGAAATTCCTTTCACAGCCATTCCATGTAGCTGAAAACTTTACAGGTATCAAAGGTGTTTATGTGCCGGTAGAGGAGACAATCCGTGGATTTAAGGCAATTCTCTCAGGAGAGATGGACGAATATCCTGAAAATGCTTTCTTCAATGTCGGAACGATAGAAGATGTTAAAAAGAAAGCAGAGACTATGAAAGACGCAGAGTAAAGATGATTTTCGTGTGAGACTTAAAAGTGAAGATTTATTGCAGGGTTATATCGGTGATGAAAAATATACTTGATATTATTAAAATTGACTTGCACGAAGTCTTGGATTTTAAGAGTTTTTGCACAGAAATGAGGTAATATGGCTAATTCGTTTTATTTAAAAGTTATATCTGCAAACAGAATATTTTTCTCGGGAAAATGCGAGTCAGTAGTAGTGCCTGAATTTGACGGAGAAAAAGAAATCCTTGCTCACCATGAAAATATGGTAATCGCCATCAACCGTGGGGATATGCGTTTTAAACCGGAGGGCGAGAGTGAGTGGCAGGAAGCTGTTGTAGGAATGGGACTTGTCGAGATAATGAATAACCGTGTGACTCTGCTTGTGGAAACAGCAGAGCATCCGGAGGAAATAGATATGGCGAGAGCAAAAGAAGCGAAAGAGAGAGCCGAGGAACAGATGCGTCAGAAACAGAGTATTCGTGAGTATTATCATTCCAGAGCTTCACTTGCAAGAGCGATGGCGCGTATCAAGGCGGCAAGTGCGAAGAAATAAAGACATAAAAAACATTATGCCGCATATAATGTTGTATGTGGATAACGAAAATATGAATAAATAGTGGCAGCAGGAAATGAGATGTCAGACCAAAGTTTTGGGGTACACTGAAAATGTGAACTCTGATGACAAAATGGGAGACATCTCATTTTTGAGTTTAGGAATTTGTTGAAAATGACCTATATTTTAACACTATCAGGGAAGTAACATACTTCTATTGCGAGTATCCGTTTAACAGCAGATATAAATAGTAATGCTTGCATTTATAATGGTGGTAAGATATTATTATTTTATTGCAACAGTGTATATAATATAAATAGTAAGTTATATGATAACAATAAAATTTTATTAAAAGAGGAAAAAATATGCTATCGGAGTTGAATATAGAAAAATATCGAGGTATAGATAGTTTAAAATTGGAAGATTTAGGCAGAGTAAATGTGATAGCCGGTGAAAATAATACGGGCAAAACAAGTATTTTGGAGGTTATAGAAAGTTTAGAGCGTCCAAATGATTTAAGAGCGTGGCGTTTGATTGGGCGTAGAGAGGGAAATTCAATGCGTATCTCTACTACCAGCTATGACACAATGAAGTCATTGTTTCCAATAAATAATGAAAATAAAAAAACAAGCATTGTTTATTCGGGAGAGTATAATAATAAGCTTTTTACTGTTGAGTTGACAGGAGAGTTTTCAGATACCATTTTAAATGATGAACAGTTAGAGAAAATCAGAGGTTATAGACATGATTATGGAACAACGGAATATGAGCATAATGAATATGAAGTATCGCTTCTTGACATATATTATAAGATAAATGGTGAAAATTTTGGCTCGGATAAAATTTATAATGTTCAAAGAGGCTTTGCAACATCGACGGACATAATTGCAAGCATAGTCGAAAATGTTGTATATGTGTCACCTACTCAACACGCAAATAACTCATTTTACTTAAACGCATTGATGACAGACCCAAAATTATATGAACAGTTTGTAGAGATTATGAAAGAATTTGATCCGGATTTTGTTTCGATTAATTCTGTAGAAGATGAGATGACTCGTTCAAGAAAATATGTTGTATTGTCAAAAAAATTTAATGAGGGTCTTCTGTTAAACGCATATGGAGATGGCATGAAAAAAGCAATGTTGCTTTTGAGTGCTTTACTTAAGGCAAAAGATGGCATTTTATTGTTGGATGAATTTGAGACAGCAATTCATGTTTCTGTCATGGGGAAAGTGTTTAAGTGGATAATAGAAAATGCAGCAAAATTAAATGTGCAGATATTTATGACATCCCATAGTCTGGAAGCAATAAATTCAGTTTTAAAATGTTGCCCGGATATGCAAAAAGATATTAGAATGATTACTTTAGTTAATACGGAAGATGGTGTAAAAGCACGCAATGTTGATGCGTTAAAAGCTATACAGTTGATGGACGAATATGGATTGGAGTTGAGATAGATGAAAGCTGTCGTATTTTGTGAAGGGACAACAGATTTATTGATGATACAATTTGTATTACAATATAAATATGGCTGGAAATATGATGGATTTGTGGAGAACACAGTGTCTAACAGACTGATGAAAAGAATTCTTGTGAAAGATGGAGCTAAAATAGAGATAAGAAGCTGTGGAGGAATTACGAATATACCAGACGAAATGAGAAGATTTCAGGAACAGATGGAGTATTCAACTAAAAAAGAAGAATTATTTGATAAAGTCATTATTTTGATAGACCACGATACTGTTGATAGTAATAAAATATTTGTAGATAAACTTAATGAAAAGCTGCAGACAAATTTTAATGAGAGAGATATAAATGTTGACATAAAATGGAAAACAGACAATCTTGTATTTAAGGAAATTGAACTTGATTTTTATATTAGTTGTCTCCCGGAGGAGGAAACAGGTGCAATTGAAAGTGTTATGCTTGAGGCTTTAGTAACGGATGATATTGAGGAAAATTTAGTCAATAACAGCGAAAAATTTATTTTGTATATTAGAGAAAATCAGGACAGATATTTGCAGAGAAAGTCATTGATAGCAAAGGCAGTTTTTAATACATATTTTGCGATAAGAACACCGGAAGAAAAATGTGGTGAAAGATCCAGAGTTCTAAGAGCATATGATTGGAAAAATAATGAAGTATTAAATAAAAGCTTTGGCTTTTTGGATATTTATGATAATGATAATAAATAACCTGGTTTTAAAACAACCACACTAAACACTCCCAGTAGGAGCAGGCAGCTTTTTAGTATTTTTGAAGAGCGAGTTGCCAATATCTACTTGACTTAAACATAATGTACACTCTTTAGACAGTGCTATGTAAGGTCTTTAATACTGGGAAGTGGTGTGATGTATATAGAAGATAATTCGATACAGGCTGAACCTGATGAGGAGCCGGAGGCATATACAGGCTTTACAAAGATTTATGTAAAAAGACCTGATATATCCATATCAGATAATGCGTTTATTAATGGAGATAAAGTTAAGGTTATCATAGAGCAATAAATAAAGTGGGTGAGGAAAAGAGAGCATTGCAAGTTATACTATAGAAAATGTAAGGATTGCAATGCTCTCTTTTTTAATTACAAGAGAGATTTCCGGTTTAACTTCATTTTAAACAAGAGAATTTTGTAGCTGTTATATCAGGAATTTCTCCACTCCTCAATCACACAGGTATGGTGCTTTTTGTCTGAACCATCCGCATTATAATTGATACCCACTAAAAGAATTTTGTCACTGTATCCGGATAATGCACCATGATATTTTTTCTCTTTTATCTGCTTTATAGCGGTTTCGGCAGACTGATTATATTTAAGTTCAACAATTATTGCGGGTCTGAAACCTGCATTTAATCTCGGAATAAATGCAAAATCAGCAAAACCTTTGCCGGCAGGCATCTCACGGACGATATTGTAATATCCCGGTGCTGTAAAATATGCCATTGTAAGGACGCAGCTTAATGAGTTTTCATCGTTGTACTTAAGAACGGATGTATAGGTGTCATGTGCCTGTTCTATAATTTCTGCAACTTTCGTTTCATCACCATCAATGGTAGCCATCAGCAGTTCATCACATCTTGAAATTGCCTTTGATATTTCATCCCATGTTCCTGTTTTTAATGCCATCTGGAAAGCTTCGGCAACCTCATAGTTAGGGATATATGCACTTTTTCTATCTGCATCATAACCTAAATATCCCAAATGAATAAGTGCTGTCAATGCGTCATCCTTTGAATGAATGTCGGATAAATCATTTTGAAACGACCGGGTATCAACCATTACCTTTCCGCCTGCAAGCATTGTCATAATGTCATCTTTAAGACCTGCATAATTCATTGTAATAAATGTATTGATTGATGAGAAAGAAGAAGTGTTTCTCCAGTAAGAAGCAAAGGCATGCCTGTCGATTGCTTCAGATACAGAGTTTGGATTATACATATGAAGTCCGTTTATCAGATAACCATTGTACCACGCTTTGATTGAATCAAAATCCATGTCATATTTTTGGCATAATTGTTTAACTTCTTCTTCCGTAAAACCATAGTATGGTGTTATAGGATATGAATCTAACATTGTATATTCACGGAAATTGTTAAGAGCTGACTCGTCCTTAATCTTTTTAATAGGTAAAATTCCGGTAATATATCCGAGTGCTAAAAATGCTTTTGATTCCTCTGATTTAAAAAGGGAATGAAGAAATTGCAAATAACTGTGCACAAGTTCTTTGTCATCACTGTTTCTGATAACGCAATCCCATTCATCAATAATGATTACAAATGGGGTAGTTGTTTTATGATAAATTTCATTTAACAGCACATGAATGTCCTTATTGTAATTTAATGACTCTGCATATATCTCTTTAAAATCATCATACACGCGTTCTTTGATTGACTCTATCAAGTCCTTTTTATGAAAATCCCAAAAAGAAGAAATATCCAGATGAATAACATTATATTTGTTCATGTATTTCTTATAGTCTGCATTTGCCGCAATCTTTGTGTTATCAAAAAGATTTGATGAATCACAACCGAGACTGTAATATGCGTCTATCATACCGGCAGCGTGTGACTTGCCAAAACGCCTTGCGTGGCTTACGGCGATACATTTATTTTCTGTTGATAATCTTAAATTTAATTGTTCCAATAATTCTGTTTTATCTACATAAATCATACTATTTTTTGCCTGTGTAAAACTTTCATTTGTTGGATTGAAATATATACCCATTTAAACACCCCGTTTCTTATAAAAAATAGTTAGTATTGTAAAAAGATTATTAGTGTTGTTTGTTTGTTTTTAGTATATTTTGTTTCGGGGATAATGTCAATTATGTGAACCTGTGCAATTTTGTGGTAGGTTATCATTTATGTTTGCTATACAAATAATTATTAAAACCGGAAAGATATATAATTATGCCAAAAATCGTGAAAAGTGGTCGAAAACTTGGGAAAAGTGGTAAAAACAGCAAAAAAATGAAAGAATTTACCACTTTTCCCTTATTTTTGACCACTTTTCCAAAATTCTAAAATAATGCTAAATTTTGTGATATAATGTTGTTGACAAAAGAAAATGCTGAAAAGCAGAACAATATAGGGAGGTAGATTATGAGTAAAAATTTAAGAAGAATGGTAACATTTGGTTTGGTAGTGACAATGGGAATTTTGCCAATGAGTGCACATAGCAATATAGTATCTGCACAGGGGCAGGAAGAAACAAAGACACTGATTATGACAAGAGAGGATGACATTGACAGTTTCGATGATCTTGATGGAATGACATTAGATCTAAGTGATAAAAATATTGTGCCTGATGCTGATGGAAAAGTTGAAGTTGATGTTAATGATGCAGTTACGCAAGGAAATATGGCGAGAAATATGATACATGGAGAGTTTGCTTTTTGGATAAATAATTTAAGTGATTTTTCTGGTATGGATGGAGTATATTCAGCAAACAGACCAATACAAAATATATATATAACGAATAATGAGATATATGTTACTCAGGTATATGCTAAGAATGGAAATTCAAATAATGTAAAAATTTCAAGATGTGAAATAATGCCTCAAAATCGTAAGCAGGCAGTCATGAGAGACTCTATGAATATTGAAGGTGTTGGTCATGGTCAAAATCTGATACCGTATCAGTATAACAATAATCAATATTTTATTGTATGTGCAAATGCAAATAAGACAAAAATAGATGAAAATACTACCTATTGGGAAGCTGGTAAAATCGGTAAAATTGAATATCAACCGGATGTTACATTTACGAGTACAAAAATTGACAAACTGGATGACACAGAGTATTCAAACAAAACAAGAACACCATTTTATGATTTAAGAAGATGTGCTGTCAATGTATCTCCTGACGGAAAAAAGATGCTTATGTTTAAACAGAGCAGGCAAGGAAATGTCCAATATTCATTTTATGATTTTAATGCCATAAAAAAAGCATTAGACAGCAATTCAACTAATGATAGAAGTTTTAGATATAATGATAAATTAGCTGAAGCCTGTGATAGTGATGTAATAAATGCCGATAATGTTCCTAATGGGCAATTACAGGGAATAGCAATAGATAATGATATGAATATATATATTGTGTCTGACGGAGATGGAACATATAATACATTAGCTAATCTTTCTGTTATTTTTAAAAAATCAAAAAAAACAATATATTACAGTATATATGGTAGTGTTAGTGAAATATTATATTATTTAGGAGATACTATATCCAGCTCGGAAGAATTAGAATTAGAAATAGAAGGTTTGCAAATAATAAATGATAAGATATATATGGGCATATCTCCTAAAGCCGAAAACCAAAGAAACAGGGCATTCATATATTATATTGATAACGGACTTATACATGAATAAAATTTTATATTTCCCTGCAACATAATTCATAAAAATCTGTCTTATATTATAAGAAATGATATGACATCGGACAAAAACAGTTAGAAATGGAGATTTCAGTATTCACAGGCACAAATCTTATATGTGATGTGTACTCGGTATCTTCTCAAAATTTTTAGTTCAGAAGATTACGAGAGCACATTGTGTAGAAATGGAGGTTTAGTATGGGAAAAGAAAAATTTATCAGAAAAAGAAAGTCTGCCGATAAGTTCACTTTTAAACAAAGTATAATGCTCGGAGTTGTTATCATAGCATCGGTATCAATAATATTTATGCAGGCCGATAATGCTTCGGCTGCAAAAAAGAAAACAAAGCAGGATAACCATTATGTAACTATGAGTTTTAAAAATGGTGTACTTACAGTTAAAGGAAATGGGGAAATGGGAGATCCCATAAATATAACAGTGTATGAGGGTAAAAATATTAAAAAAGTTGTAATTAAAAAAGGGGTTGTGTCATTACCTGACAATGCGTTTAAAGATTGCAAAAAGTTAAAAAAAATAGTATTACCATCAACTTTAAAACGGATTGGTGCTCGTGCGTTTTCAAATACCACGGCATTAGAAAGCTTAAATCTGCCCAATGGTATAAAAACAATAAAAGAATATACATTTGAAAAATCTGGAATTGAAAAAGTTAATATTCCAAAAACAGTAAAAAAGATTGGTGCTTATGCGTTTGAAGGATGTCCAATAAAAAATATTTCCATTCCAAAATCAGTAAAGAGCATTGAACCAGGAGCGTTTGCAAGCAGTTCAATAAAAAGTATAACTATTCCCAAAACAGTAAAAAAGCTGGGTGAAGGTGTGTTTGGTAACTGTAAAAAACTTGAAAGTATAACAATGCCTGGAAATATAGGAGTAATAAAATATGAAGAGCCGGATGATGAATATCAGCCAAAGTCTTTTGTGGGAGATTCTTGCAAATCGCTTAAAAAAATAAAATTTACAACAGCACTTGATATTAATATTCTAAAAAGAGTTGGTAAAAGTGGCGGTTTTGAAGTTCTGGCAAATGATCCGAAGTATAAGAGTGTGAACGGATTGTTATATTCAAAAGACGGAAAGACACTTTTAAGGATACCACATGGACGAAAAAAAGTAATTATATCAGATAAATGTACAACAGTTACAGCAGGAAGCTATGGGTATGAGATGTATCTTGCGGACAGTGCAATGAATGAGATCGTATTTCCCAAAACAGTCAAAAAAGTAATATTAGATGATACTCTGTTAGGACCAAGTTATTATGAATGTAATAATATAAAAATAACATTAAATATGGATTATCTTGATGATGACTCAATAAAGATATTGTGGCAGACAAATAAATATTGGAGAAATTCATTAAAGGATGAACTCTTAAGAAAAGGGCTTGCAAAGTTAAATGAGGAAAATGAGCGTATGTTAATGCTTAGCGATGGTTATCTGTGCGGTTATATTATGAAAGAGGGCAGTGATGTTGATGATGAGTCAACATGGGAAAAAATAGACGGACTTGTGATACCTGATAATGTTAAAACAATAGGCTGTGGTGCATTTGCCGGATATTCAATATGCAGTATAACGCTTGGAAGTTCGGTAGAGTGCATAGCCTCATTAGCATTTGGAGGGTGGTCATCAAAGGCAGGCTTGGTTGATGATAATTCAAAGAGGTATGCAGTTGTGTATATGAAAAATAATAATATACAGATAAAGGATAACGCATTTAATATAGGCGGTTATGTCAGGGTTGTTACTTTATAAGGGAGGGTCGGCTATGAAAATTGAAAAGAGTACCAAAAGAATAAAAAATATATTTGCTTTTACAGTAATGATTTGCAGCTTGTGTTTATTTTGTGGATTTTTGGTGACAGAAAAAGCATCAGCAAAAAAAACAACAGTGAAAAAAGTAAGTTCCACATTGAAGAATGGCACATTTACGGTTTCTGGCAAAGGAAAAATGCCTGAGAGTGCCATGCCAAAGGCTGCACAGAAAAAGAAGATTAAAAAGATCGTTATTAAAAATGGAGTAACCGAACTGCCGGAAGACGCATTTAGGGATTGCAGCAAGGCAACAGTTATAACAATAGCACCAACTGTAAGCAGGATAGGTGCAATGGCATTTTATAAAACGGGAGTAGAGAAAATAACAATTCCTAAAAAAGCGAGAAATTTAGGTTATGGTATGCTTCAAAATTGTAAAAATCTCAAGAAATTAACAATACCGGGAAATTTTTGGGCAAGAGAACCTAAAAAAGCAGCCAATAAAAAGAATCTTATCGGTTCATTGATACTTGGAAAAGAAAAATGCAGAGATAACAATTTCTGACGAAGTAAAGTATATTCGTGAGAATGCATTTAACTCACTTTTGAGTTCAACTTCACAGAAATTTTCGATAAGGTCGGTAGTGCTTAATAATAACATAGAAACGCTGCCAAAGTATGCTTTTGCCGGAAATAAAGAGATAAAAGTATATACAAACAAAGAGATAATGATTCAGAGATACACTTTTGATAACTGCGGAGAGTATGAAATAATAAGATTGACTCATTGATGCACCACAGTATGACAACAAACATTAGATTTGGGTGTGACAAGTGGTGGGAAGTAATATATTTATGGCATTGATATAGTGCAAATGTAAATTTTATCATGCTTAGAAAGGGAGGCTCAGTATGAAAAAAGAAAAATATATTATAAGCAGAAAACTCATAGGCGGTTTGCTTTTAAAAAACATTATTGTGTTTGGAGTTTTTATTTTAGCTGCAGCAGCGACTATGTTTATGCAGTCTGATAAAACTTTAGCGGCGAAGAAAAAAACAAATTCGTATATTAAAATATTAGGCGGCTCAATGCAGCTTAAAAATGGTGTCCTTACGATTCAAAAGAAAGGAGATCCTTTTGTAGCCGTTAATGAAACGGTACTACCCAAAAAATCAATAAGAAAAGTCATAGTAAAAGAAGGAGTTACCTGGTTACCGGATGAAGCATTTAAGGACTGTAAAAATCTGAAAACAGTTATATTGCCAAATTCTTTAAAAACAATAGGAATAAGTGCATTTAATAATACCGCAGTTAAAAGCATAAAATTACCTAAAAATCTTAAAGTAATTAAAAAATGGGCTTTTGAGGGCTGTAATATTGAAAAGATAAATATCCCTAAATCCGTTGAGAGAATAGGGGTACAGGCATTTTGCTATACAAAAATAAAAAATATTACTATACCAAAATCTGTTAAGAAACTCGGTGTTGGAGTGCTTGACGGTTGCAAAAAACTTGAGACTGTGACTATGCCGGGAGATGTAGAAGTGATAAAAGTTCCAAAACCCTCTATTGATAATGATTTTTTTTCATGTACGGACTTGTTTTATTATAAAAGAAGAGATGATGGTTCATCCGACCCGATAAAGAAAGTGAAATTTACAACTGCACTTAATACCGATATTTTGAAAAGATTAGCAGAGTGCGAAAGCTATGAAGTTTCATCAAAAGATCCACGTTTTAAGAGTGTTGATGGGATGATATATTCAAAAGACGGAAAAACACTCGTAAGGATACCGCTTGGAAGAAAAAAGGTAGTCATATCGGATAAATGTAGTACAGTAGCTACAAGAAGTTATGGGTATAGAACATATGGAATGAGTGTGCTTAGAGAAATTGTATTTCCTAAATCAGTTGTTAAAATAACAAGCGATGATGATTTGAATTTTGACATTTCACATTATAAATGTAAAAATATTAAAGTAAGCTTAAATATGTCCCAGCTTGACAATAAATCAATACAGAGGTTATGGACAACAAATAAGTACTGGAAAAAATCTTTGAAAAATGAATTGTTGAGAAAGGGATTTGCGAGTTTAAATGAAAAAAATGAGCGTATGCTCATGCTTGCAGATGGTTATCTGTGCAGTTATCTTAAAAAAGAAGAAACGGATACAGATGAAACTGAGACACGGGAAGATATAGTCGGTCTTGTAATTCCGGATAATGTTAAAACAATAGGAACGGAGGCATTTTCGGAGTACGACATAAGTTATATTACTTTGGAAAATGGAGTCGAATTTATAGAAGATTACGCATTTGAAGGTTGTGGACTGAAAGATGAAAATGATAATTGGTATGCTGTTGTATATGTAAAGAGAGATAATATACATATATCTGACAAGGCATTTGCCGGTGGAGAGAGTGTTAGGATTGTCATGGAAAAATAAGGTTAAAATAATTACAATATTATTAGGATTACTCCGGTATAGGACAGTATAGAAATGTAACAAAGCAGAAAGAGGACATTGCAAAGTCACATTATAGAAAATATGTGAACGACAAAGTCCTCTTTTTTTATTTAAATTTTTTCAATCTTCAATCAGCATATTTATGAGTTTAGACACTGCGATGCTTGTACCACGACTTATATCTTGAATGAGGCATATTTCCCTTTCAAGTTCACTTTCAATAAGTGGAATTTGGAGAATATCTCCACTTTCAATAAAAGGTTTTGCAAGTTTTTCAGGGCAGAAACCGATGCCGAGGTTATGTATTACCATAGGTATTATCTGGTCAGTTGTTGCAGCTTCTATATCAGGTGCAAATTTGAGATGATTGTCAAAAAAATACTGATGATGTGAATCGTGTGTAGCGGTTCCGTCTGTCAGTGAGATAAACGGTATGTTTAAAAGGTCGTGAAGGCTTTGTCGTTTTTGGGCAATTTCACTATAGTCTTTACCGCAGATGAGTATTTCTTTGAAAGGGTAAAGGGTAGTCATGTGCAGTGGCTTTTTATAGTCTACCGGAGTTGTGATGACGGCAAAGTCGACCAAACCCTTTTCAAGAGCTGAAACTGCCTGTGGTGCGGAATGATTGGAAATTCTGAGTCTCACATGAGGGTATTTTTTGTGGAATTTTTCAAGTTTAGGTAAAAGAAAAAGCCTAAGAGCCGTTTCACTTACACCTATCGAAACAATTCCAGTTTCAAGACTTTTGTTTCGTATAAGTTCGTTTTCGCCAGTGGTAAGCTGAGCCATAGCTACAGCAACATGGTCATAAAGCTGTTTTCCTTCAGGTGTGAGTTTGACACCTTTGTGCGAACGGATAAGAAGTTTACAGCCGAGTTCACTTTCTAAAATATTCATATATCGTGTGATGTTTGGCTGATTGTTGTTCAATGCTTCTGCGGCTTTTGAAAAACTTTTATATCTTGCCACATAGAAGAAAATTCTGTAGTAATCTAAAGTCATATAACACCTCATTTTTGTAAAAGTATGGGTAACAGTTCAGCCATAAAAAGATAATTGGCAATACAATGAACTTGTTCATTGTATTGTTAATTATCTTTTTATGGTAGAATAGCCTTTCATTTCTGAAATGAAAGGCTGAACTGTTACAAGTATGGAAATAAGTGCAACGAAAATTATTGATTTTTCGTTTTTATAGTATAATATGGTTTTTGTGGGATTGCAAGGAAACGATATGCAATTTATTTTTTGTAATTCGGAAAATAATCTGTTATAATAATCAGGCGGTGTAATGTGGAAAATATTTAACACTATCAGGCAAATGGCTGAGCGGATTGCAAATATACGCTTGACAATGCAGGGTACTTCAAGAAAAAAGAAATGAGGATTGATATGAGACTTATACTGGTTGCGATTTTTTTAATACTTTATACAATTTTTACGATTCCGATGGCTCTTGTGTTATGGATCATCGGCAAATTTGATGAGAGAAAAAAGGCGGTTGCTGCACAGGTATGTGTCAAGGGCGGCTTTAAAGTGATTTTGTTTCTGTCGGGTGTGAAGCTGACCGTTAAGGGCAGAGAGAATATAGTGAAAGACAGAGCGGCACTTTATGCCTACAATCACAGAGGATTTTTTGATATTCTTGTGGGTTACACGACAGCACCTATGCCTACGGCTTTTGTCTCTAAAAAGGAAATTGAAAAAACACCTATGATTTCATGGTGGATGAAACAGATGAATTGTCTTTTTCTTGACAGGGAAAATATAAAAGAGGGCATGAAAACCATTTTGCAGGGTATTGAACTTTTAAAGAATGGAACTTCTATATATATTGCACCTGAGGGAACAAGAAATAAGGGTGAGGAGCTTCTAGAGTTCCATGAGGCGAGTTTTAAACTTGCTGATAAGGCGAAATGTCCTATCATTCCGGTTGCGATAAACAATACCGATGAGGTCTTTGAAAAGCATCTTCCGTGGATTCACAGTGCCCATGTGACTATAGAGTATTGTGAGCCTGTTTATATGGAAGAGATGGAGAGAGCCGAGAAGAAGCATGTTGGTGAAAAGGTTAGAGAGATAATCGGAGAGAAAGTTAAAGCAAATGCATAGTCTGTTCAATGGTTAATGAGATATATCAAAGATTTAACACTATAAATGAAGCGGCAGAGCGAATTGAGAATATTTGCCTGACTTTACGATATACTGGAGCTGCAAAGTTTTTTGCACAATATCGTAAAGTGTGTTATACTGATATGGAAACGGTTTTTATTTTAAGGGGGAATTTCCGTAAGCTGTCTTGTGACAACTGGCTGCGAATATCCGCTTGACATAAAAATCTATGGATTGATATTCGTGTCTGGAGCACGAAAAAGAATTTATGCAGAAAGAGGTTACATTTTATGAACAATGAATTTGTTTTAGTGCCTGTACTTGGGGTAAAAGTGTGGGTCGTGGTTATGATTGTAATTATCGTTTTGCTGATAGCTGCACTTGTTGCCCTTAGTATATATGGCAGAAAATTGCAGAAACGTCAGGAAAGCACACAGAAAGAGATAGAGGCAGCAGCACAGAATGTGTCATTGCTTATAGTTGATAAAAAGCGTATGAAGCTTAAAGAGTCGGGTCTTCCACAGCTTGTTATAGACCAGACACCTAAGTATCTCAGAGGTCAGAAAGTGCCTATCGTAAAAGCTAAGGTCGGACCAAAGATTATGACGCTTATCTGTGATGAAAAGATTTTTGAACTTATTCCTGTTAAAAAATCAGTTCGTGCGACAGTGAGCGGTATCTATATTACAAAGGTTCAGGGACTTCGTACAAATCTTGAGGCTAAACCAAAGAAAGTTAAGTTTTCTCAGAAGATTAAGAATAAGTTTTCTAAAGACAAGTAAAGGTTATTTAAAATCCGCTGTTCATATTTTCATCGTGAGCAGCGGATTTTTTTAATTTAATGACTCAATAACCATCGTTATAGTGCAGTCAGAGACATGGCTGTAATTCATGTCGAGTCCGTAATCGATGGAAATCTCTATTTTATCGTCAGCTTCTTTGATGTCAACTCGTGTAGTATCAAGGGACATTTGCATTGAACCAAAGGGTGTTTCATAAAAACCTGTATGTGTTTTTCCGGTTTTAAATGTCATTTCGGTGTTTGTTGCACCACGCTTTGTCAGTGTGACGGTATCTCCTGATATTTTAAGGAGATTTGATATTGTAGCATCTCTTCCGGTTTCCTCATCTCTGAAATATTCTTTATATGATATTATGTGTTTTCCGGCGACAAGGCGGTAGTTTCCGGTCTGTTTTGTCTGTATGCCCTCTTTATCATCTATTTCATGCTGCAGACCGTGTACGGTGACAAGTACATTATTGTTCATAGTATTCCTATTCCTCACTTCATTTCTCTATTCGTTCAGTGTTACCCATGTAGAGCATTATAGCATATGAATGTGGAGAAGTACAATGTTACATGATAAATGTAAAAGGTTTTGCTGCAACAGCAATACAATGAGCAGGCTCAGATATTACCGATTATATTTTTATGGCTGGACGGTTACGGTTCTGTTGTTTAATTGTTTGTAAATACATCATAAATTCCGCAGCGGATTTTTACATCGGCGGTATTTTTGCCATCATTTTTTGTGTGCTGTGGTTTTTCAAGGGAATCATATTCTTCACGGGTAAGTGAATTTTTCAGCTTTGCTTTTGACTCGTCAGGAACTGTAGCTGTCGTTGCGTTTTCAAAGCAGAGACTTGGAAAGAGGACGCACCACCAGTTGTGACCGGCAGCTTTGCCGATTTCAACACATAGGGCATCGTAATATCCTGCCGGAAATGTGAGATCTCCGTATGTTTTTACAGGAAAATATCGGTTTTGTATAAATACTTTTACCGAATAAGAATAACCATTTTGGTGAATAGTATAATTGGCAGTATTTTTAATATTTTGAAATTTTGAGGCAACATACTGTTTTGCCTGAGCCGGTGAAGTGGCTGTGTTTAAACCGGTCTGAAGTTCATGTAAGATACTATCTCTTACTTTTAGTTTTAAATTCTGGTCGTTATCGCTGTCACTGTTGGCAATGACATGAAGTCTTAACACATTTTTTGCAATATTTTTCTGTATTTTGTTGATACAGTTTGCTTTTTCGATGTGTTTTGTGGATGATAAAACTTTGGTATGTTGTGTAGTTTTATTGCTTTTGTATGTGCTCAGATAAGATGTATAATTTTTAATACTGATAAGTAAAAGTGTAAATGCTGCCGAATAAATGGCGATAATAAATATAAGCTTATATAATTTTGTTTTGTTCATGTTTTTAACACTCCGTTTTTTATTTGACCGTCATTTATTACCGTTGTCCATGCATATGTTGCATTTGGCATTTAATATGCGGATGAAACCGACTGTTTTGTGACCTGTCATAATGGGGAGTGTTGCCGTGAAAAAAAATTTTATTCACATATTTATGCATTTTGTATATGCGAACATCAGCTAAAGTTTTTATTAAGATGATGGCGAAAAGGTGCATTGTCAGCGTAAATATGTTATTATAGCGTTAATTGGGAGTTGGTGTGAAAAATCTATATATGCAGGATTTTTTGCATGGCAATTTGTTTTTGAGCAGAACAAATTGTTTTTAAGGCAGACGCAAATTTGAAATTGACCGAGCTGAAAGCGAGGGAGGCTTCTTGACTGAAAGTCAGGGAGATGGAGTTTTAAAAGAACTTAATAAATGAAAATTTGTTCAATATTTGCCTATTAGCAACAAGTTGCTCGGAAATGAGGATTAATATATGTCAAATAGAAATATAAGAAGAGGAGACACCAGAGTGTTTAATCCGGATGACATTGTTGTCAGAGAGAGACAGTCGGGAAACAGGCAGGCAGGAAATGTTTCAGGTGGCGGTTATGGCAGAAACGGAAGTGGGGCATACGGTCAGAGAGTGGAACAGACTCGTGGACAGTACAGTGGTAATGCGGGACAGTACGGAAATCGTGCACAGGCGGCAGGCACAAGAAGAGTCGAAGCCGGAAATACACTTTCACCAAAACAGGCTAAAAAGCAACAGAAGAAGCTGAAAAAACAGAGAAGACATAAAAAGTTTTGGTTTGGTTTTAAGATTTTTATGCTTATTGCACTTATAGCGATACTTGCTGCACTTGTTGTTATATATTTTAAATTTGGTGATGACCTCCTAAAATGGAAGATGGAAGCAACGGATGTTGTTGAAAATTCGACAGCAGATACATTTAGGGCATCGGAGACAAGTATTATCTATGCTTCAAATAAGTCCATGATAGCAAAGCTTAAAGGTGATAAGGATTCATATTATCTTAGCTTTGATGAGATTCCACAATCGGTAAAAGACGCAATGGTTGTTACTGAGGACAGAGATTTTTATAAGCATGAGGGTGTAAACTTTTGGTCTACTGCAAAAGCAGCAGTTATGCTTGTTGAGAGCAAATTAAGACATAAGGATATTTCACGAGGTGGAAGTACGATAACACAGCAGCTTGCAAAAAATGTATTTTTGTCAAATGAGAGAACCTATGAGCGAAAAGTCAGGGAAATATTTATTGCTTTGGATCTTGAAAAGAAATATACAAAAGATCAGATTCTTGAATTTTATATAAATAATATTTATTTTGCAAATGGATATTATGGTATAGAAGCGGCGAGCAGGGGATATTTTAATAAGCCGGCGAAAGACCTTGACCTTGCAGAAGCTGTATTTCTGTGCTCTATACCGAACAGACCAAGTTTTTATAACCCTTTGGAGCATTACCAGAACACGCTCAAGAGAAAGAACCGTATTTTAAAACAGATGCTTGATGAAGATTGTATATCGGCTGCTGAGTACAGTGACGCAAATTATGAAAAAATAGTATTAAAGCCTGCACAGGCAATAAAGACTCAGAATTATATGACAACATATGCCGTAAGCTGTGCCACAAAGGCACTTATGAAAGCGAGAGGATTTGAGTTTAAGTACAAGTTTAAAAATGATGAAGAAAAGAAACAGTATGATAAGGAATATGACAAGTTGTACGATGAATGTCACAATTCTTTATATACCGGTGGGTATAGGATTTATACTTCGCTGAATAAAAAGAAGCAGAAGAAACTTCAAAAGGCAGTAAATGACCAGCTTGCAGGATTTAAGGAAAAGACAAAGAAGGATAAAGTATATAAATTACAGGGTGCAGCTACCTGTATAGATAATTCAAATGGGCTTGTTGTTGCAATAGTAGGTGGGCGAAAGCAAAAGAGTATTACAGGATATACACTAAACAGAGCTTATCAGAGTTACAGACAGCCGGGAAGCTGTTTTAAGCCGATAGCGGTCTATACACCGCAGCTTGAGAGAGGATATACACCTGACAGTATAGTTGATGATACTTATTTTAATGGAGGTCCACACAATGCTGACGGAAGTTATGCCGGAAAAATATCACTTAGATATGCAGTTGAAAAATCAAAGAATGTAATCGCATGGAAACTTTTCCAGGAACTTACACCTGAGGTGGGGCTTTCATATCCTATTAAGATGGGATTTGCCAACATTACAGACTCCGATTATTATCCGGCGGCTTCGCTTGGTGGTCTGACAAATGGTGTCACAACTGTTGAGATGGCATCTGCATTTGCAACAATAGAAAATGACGGTGTGTTCAGAGAGCCTACCTGCATAAGCAAGATTACGGATGCGGATGGCAAGACTATAGTAAATAATAAAAATAACCGCAGGGAAAAACAGGTATATAAGAAAAATGCCGCAAGGATGATGACAAGCATTTTGCAGGGAGTTCTTGTGAGTGGAACAGCAAGAGGAAACGCACTTGACAATATGTCATGTGCAGGTAAGACAGGAACTACAAGTGATAAAAAAGACGGATGGTTTTGTGGATATACACCATATTATACTACTACAGTATGGGTAGGATATGATAACCCGAAGACTATTTCAGACTTGTATGGAAATACATATCCGCTTAGGATATGGCGTGAATTTATGTCGGATATACATCAGGGGCTTAAGAATGTTGAATTTAAGTCTTATGATGGAGAAAAGAGTACAAGTTCATCAAGCGGATACAGTGGAAGTTATGGCTCGGATGGAAATACAACGGCAACGGCTGTGCCTACGATTGATCCGGATGCAGCAGAAGCAGATGAAACAGAACCGACAGAAGCACCAGTAACTGACGATGGAACAGATACGGGTGATAGCGGTGATAAAACACCTCCTACTAAAAAGCCGTCAAGTGACAATGTTGATACGGGAGATACCGGTGACGGAACAGATTCACAGCCGGACGATGTTGGTGGTGGAGATAATTCCAATCCGGATGATGTAGGTACGGATGATATGCAGGAATAACAATATTAACAGAATAGCCTTGCTTTGCATTTTTAAATCCATAAATTTGACACAGCAAGGCTTTCAGATTAAAATTATGCAGGTACAGTGTATATATAAAATTTATATATAAAATTTATAGATAAAATTGATGAGAGTAAACAGGCATGAAACGAGGGATGGTATGACGACTTTTAGTTTATGTATGATAGTGAAGGATGAGGAGGAAGTGCTTTCAAGGTGTCTCAACAGTCTTTGCGATATCATGGATGAGATAATTATCGTAGATACTGGTTCAACTGACAGGACAAAAGAAATTGCAAAGAAATATACCGATAAGGTTTTTGATTATAAATGGTGCAATGATTTTGCAGATGCAAGAAATTTTGCGGCATCAAAGGCAGTTGGTGATTATATTTATACAGCAGATGCAGATGAATATCTGGATAATGAAAACAAAGAAAAGCTTCGTCAGTTAAAGAAGATAATGCTTCCTGAGATAGAAATTGTTCAGATGATTTATCATACACCGGCTGAATTAAGTACGGTTTACAATTTTGAAGAGGAATACAGACCAAAACTTTATAAGAGATTAAGAGCGTTTACCTGGATAGACCAGATACATGAGACTTTAAGAATAGACCCGGTTGTATATGACAGTGATATTATTGTGGAACACAGACCGCTTACAAATCATGCAACAAGAGATTTTAAAGCATTTGAGAGGATAGCGGCAGATGGGAAAAGGTTTTCAAAGAAACTTCATCATATGTATGCGATGGAGCTTTTCCGTTCGGGAGAAGATAAAGATTTTTTAAAGGCTGAGCGTCTGTTTAAAAGAACGCTTGAAGAAGATGGCAGAAGTATAGATGAAGTGAAAGAAGCCTTTTGTGTGCTGGCAAGGTGTTATAGATTGAAGGGTGATGCGGTGGCATTTATGGAATGTGCCCTCAAAGATGCGGCTACTACATTATGTGCTGAGATATGTTGTGAACTGGGAGTTTATTATGAAAGTATCGGGAATGTTTCGGAGGCTGTCATGTGGTATCAGAATGGACTTACGGAGACGGAGAGTATTCTTGATATAAGGAGCTCAGGGGAGATACCTAAGTTGGCGTTGAGGAGACTTGGGATGGATGTGTAGGCACAATCCAATTCAGTGCAATGAAAGTCGGCTGTTAGTACAATATTATATTGTAAGTTTTGATGTGCTTTACATATGAAAATGTTTTGTGACAATGCCGGATGTGCTTTACATACAAATATGCTTTCTAACGATGCTGGGTGTGTTTTTGTATATAAATGTCATTGGTAATAAAGTAGAATGTTTTATGATATATGCTGGAAAATAATGTTTTGGTGATTTTATAGCGATAAATAGTAATAATATAAATATCAAATGTTTGGAATGGAGTTTTAATATGGATGAGAAAACATATATGACGATTGATGAAAAGACAGCTGAGGAGATTGATAACAAGATGCCGGACGAGAGTGAGTTGTATGATCTTGCGGATTTGTTCAAGGTTTTTGGAGATTCGACCAGAATTAAAATTCTCTATGTTCTGTTTGAGAATGAGATGTGTGTTTATGACATCGCATCTATTTTAAATATGACGCAGAGTGCTATATCGCATCAGCTTCGCATATTGAAACAGAACAGGCTTGTCAAGTTTAGAAAAGAGGGCAAAACTGTGCTTTACACACTTGCGGATGAACATGTTTTTACTATATTGAGACAGGGGATTGAGCATGTGGAGGAGTAGGAGAGTATTTCGTTTTCATTTCGGCAAATTTTCACTTGCCTTTTTTTATTGCATATGATATATTAAAAACAACATATGAATGATTGTTCATATGTTGTTTTTAATATATCAGATCAATGTGACAATTCAGCTTTGTGTTGCAATTATTTTTTATGGCTGAACCGTTACAAACAAATATAAATAAAAGTGAGGTGTAATATTATGAGAAAGAAATATCATATAGAGGGTATTGACTGTGCGAATTGTGCAGCTAAAGTTGAAAAAAAGATGAATGAACTGCCGGATGTGGAAGTTACATTGACATTTGCGACGAGCCAGCTTATGGTAGATGCTGAAAATCCTGACGAGGTATTACTTGAACTTAGAAAAATTGCCGACAAGATGGAGCCGGGCACGGTGATAGAGGAAATCTCAAAGACAAGAAAACATGGAGGAAAGAAGAAATCTCACCACCATGACGACGATTGCTGTGAAGACGATTGTTGTCGTGAAGAGCATGAGGGACATGAACATCACCACCATGGCGAAGATTGTTGCGAAGACGATTGTTGTCGTGGAGAGCATGAGGGACATGAACATCATCATCACCACGATAAAGACGATTGCTGCGATGATGATTGTTGCTGTGGAGAGCATAAAGAACACGAGCATCATTATAAGCACCTTGAGGGTGTGGCTAAGAAAAAGTATCGTATAGAGGGCATTGATTGTGCGAACTGTGCAGCTAAAGTTGAAAAAAAGATGAACGAACTGCCGGATGTGGCGGTTACATTGACTTTTGCAACAAGCCAGCTTTTGGTAGAAGCCAAAAATCCCGACGAAGTTCTTCCAAAACTTAGAGAGATAGCAGACAAAATGGAACCGGGAACTGTTATTGAGGAATATAGCAGTGAAAAGGAGAAATCAGTTGAAGCGGATGAAGATGGAGATGATGATGTCAAATTGGAACTTATAAAAATTGTAACCGGTGCATTCGTTTTTATAGGTGGTGTTGTCTGTCAGAAATATCTTAATGCTATGCCGGCTGTGTATATAGCTCTTTTCGTTGTGTCATATGTGATACTTGGTGGTGAGGTTGTCTTAAAGGCTGTTAAAAATCTTTTCAGAGGAAAAGTTTTTGATGAAAACTTCCTTATGAGCATCGCAACAATCGGTGCATTTGCAACGGGTGAATATCCGGAGGCAGTAGGAGTTATGCTGTTTTATGAGATTGGCGAGCTTTTTGAGGATATTGCAGTCGGAAAGAGCCGCAAACAGATTATGGAAGCAGTTGATATGCGTCCAGAGATTGTAAGATATGTAGACGGAGACAATGTAATAGAACTTGACCCTGAGGAAATAGAGGTTGGAGATGTTATCGAGGTAAGACCGGGCGATAGAATACCGCTTGACGGTGTTATCATCAAGGGTGACAGCCGCATTGATACTTCGGCGGTAACGGGTGAGCCTGTTCCTGTAGGGGTAAAAGAGGGAAGTGAAGTTGTTTCGGGCTGTGTAAATATGTCGGGGGTTATATATGTAAAGGTTGAGAAAATTTTGGAAGAGTCTATGGTAAGCCGTATTCTTGAAGCGGTTGAAAATGCGGCGGCATCAAAACCTAAGATTGATAGATTTATAAGCAAATTTGCAAGAGTATATACACCTATCGTTGTATTTGCGGCTTTGGCTACGGCGGTTATCCCGTCATTTATAACGGGAAACTGGCATTACTGGATATACACGGCACTTACTTTTCTTGTAATAAGCTGTCCTTGTGCACTTGTTCTTAGTGTACCGCTTGCTTTCTTTGCAGGAATAGGTGCAGGTTCTAAAAAAGGAATTTTGTTCAAGGGCGGTGTTTCTCTTGAATCACTTGCAGCGGTAAAAGCAGTTGTCATGGATAAGACAGGAACAGTGACGGAGGGAAATTTCAAAGTAGCACAGATAGTAAGTGACGGTGGATATACAGAGGACAGAGTGCTTGCATTTGCAGGGGCAGCAGAGAGCCGTTCAACACATCCGATAGCTACGAGTATTATGGAGGAAGTGAAAAACAGACGACTCGATATACCTCAGGTTGCGGATATAAAGGAAATTTCCGGAAAAGGAATGGAAGTCACGCTTGAGGATGGAAAACTTTTATGTGGAAATTTAGAACTTCTTGCCATGAATGGGATTGAAGTGCCTGAAAAAGCAAAAGAAATTTATGGAACAGAGGTATTGCTTGCTTTTGAGGGAAAATATATAGGATATATTGTTATCAATGATAAGATAAAATCAGACTCAAAACAGGCGATAAATGACATAAAGAGGTACGGACTCTGGACAGCAATGCTTACGGGAGATTCACAGAAAAATGCCGAGATGGTAGCAAAAGAAGCGGGAATAGATGCCTGCTATGCAAAACAGCTTCCACAGGATAAACTTAACAATCTTTCAAAAATCCGTGAGGAAAAGGGTACGGTTATGTTTGTCGGTGATGGAATAAATGATGCACCGGTACTTGCAGGGGCAGATGTAGGAGCGGCTATGGGAAGCGGAGCAGATGCAGCGATAGAAGCGGCAGATGTTGTGTTTATGAATTCAAGACTCTCAGCTATACCTGAAAGTATAAAGATTGCCAGGAAAACAAAAGCCGTTGCAATGCAGAATGTAATAGGAGCACTTATAATAAAGGCACTTGTAATGGTTCTTGGATTTGTGGGAATTGCATCAATGTGGATGGCTGTATTTGCTGATTCCGGAGTTGCAATGATATGCGTGCTTAATTCGGTAAGGATTTTGTTTGGGAAGAAAGAGTGAGAAAATAAAAGGAATAAAGAATATTATTTTATGAACTTGTGAGGAATCCGCAAGGGAAATAAGGGGATTTTTTATTAAGCGTTGCTCGCTACTTTATCAAGAAGTCTTGCGGAATCCCGCTTTGCTTTTCTTGTTGAGTGAGCGTAAATGTTCATTGTGGTACTGACATCGGAATGTCCTAACAGTTCCTGTACATCTTTCGGAGCAGCTCCATTCGAGAGCAGGTTGCTGGTGTAGGTATGTCGTAACTGGTGAAAGTGAAAATCTTCAAATCCTTCCAGCTTTTTTGATACTGACCTGCAAGCAATGCCGAGTGTACTCGGCAGTTCCAGACTGCCATCCGGTCTGAGGCAGACAAAGGATATTTCTTTATAATCTGCCGGGACTTCCTGTGTTCCGTCAAGGTGATAGTATTCATAATACACCCTGTTTTTCACATGCACCTCTTTGTAGTAGTTGCGGTGGTAAAGTTCCCCGTACTGCATCCGGCTTTTCAGTTGTTCCCGTCTTGCTGCTTTCAATATTTCAGTCAGCGTATCTCCAAAATCAACAATCCTTACTTTCTTTCGCTTGGTCGTTCCAATCACATTTTTATGCTTTGCACCGTCGTAACGGATACTTCTTTTAATGGTCAGGCATTGATCTTCAAGGTTGATGTCCTGCCATGTAAGACCACAGGTTTCACCGATGCGAAGTCCTGCATAATATGCAATCTGAATCGGCAGGATCGCAGGTGGATTTTTCTTTTCCAGATACTTGATAAGTTGCTCATAATCCTCATGTGAAATCGGCTGTGTGCCATCTTCGACTTCATCATCGGAAAAGAGGTCAACTTCCTCTGCCTGTTTTTTCAGCTTAATATACTGCATCGGATTGAAACTGATTAACTGTTTTGGAAATACTGCAAAACGGAATGACTGCTGCAACACTGCGGAAAAAGAATGGATATAATCTTTACTGTATCCTTTTCTCACTTTTCCGTCTGGAAATTCGCCACCGAATGTAAGCAGATCAAGAAATGCCTGTAAATGTTCGGCAGTAACTGTTT
>OGUJ01000295.1_pt1 | contig 40508 bp, 33 predicted proteins | sample 1573661 | NCBI WGS metagenome assembly OGUJ01 (sample SAMEA2581933, study PRJEB24529) | metagenome | biome: Human gut stool | place: China | collected 2011
AAGAAAAAGGAGATTATTTTGGTGATCCGTTAAGGCAATCAATACGCACTTGCAATATGTCAATTTCAATCGGCTCTCCATCTCTTGGAAAGCGGGTGAAAAAGTACGCGATTTACCAATACAAGGCAAATTATTAAAGGTCTTTTTTTGAATAAAAAGTGAATTTTATTGTAAGTAACTGAGGAATAGAGCTATTGTTAAACATGTTTTTTGAAGAGGGAGGGAAAGAGGAAAGGAGGGACACATTATTATAATATAAAGGGAAAAGAAGAAAAAAGGAAGGAAGACCAGGAGGACAAAAAGGGGAAGAGGGGGATACGGACAGACGGAAAAACAAAGCTTATTCAAGCGATTTTATTACTCCCAGAAGCACTTGTAAGGGATCAGGCGAAAACATAAAAAGCTGCTGGCAGGGTTGTATCCTTGTCAAAAGTATCTGTAAAAAAGAGGAGGATTTCACGGGAGGGCACTGAAAAAGTCCTCCTGTCTCCCTTCTATAAAAAAAATGGCGGTATAAATCCAAGAAAATCCGGATTTATACCGTTTTTTTTGTATCTTCGAGTCACCAAAAGAATACCGCAATGTTAGCACCCCAAGAGCGTTTGGCTTTTAGTGATTATTCAAGTCTTTATGATTTGATCATCCCTCAGGATAACCTGCTTCGACGTATCAACTCGCTGATAGATTTTTCCTTTGTTTATAATGAGCTCGTTTCCAAATATTATCCGGACAATGGTCGTATCGCCGAGAGCCCTGTCCGTATGTTCAAGTACCTTCTTTTAAAAACCATTTATGACTTGTCTGATATTGATGTGGTTGAACGCTCACGCTATGACATGTCCTTTAAATACTTTTTAGGGATGGTACCGGAAGAGGATGTGATAGAGGCCAGCTCTTTATGCAAATTTCGTAAGCTCCGTCTGAAAGATATGGACTTGTTGAACCTGCTTATCAACAAGACGGTAACTTTAGCAATAGAGAAGGGCATTATAAAATCCACCTCTGTAATCGTTGATGCCACACATACCGGTTCGCGTTCAAATCCCCATTCTCCTTTGAGATACTGAAGCTGCGTTCCAGACAGTTACGTAAATGTCTCTATGAAGTGGATGAAAAGATAAAGGAAGTATTACCCGGGAAAAATTCTGACGACGTTCTGGAACATGAACTGACTTATACGCAAACACTGATTGATACATTAAAAGAACAGGAAACCTTCGTCTGCATTCCCAAAATAAAGGAAAAACTGAACCTCTTAAAAGAGACATTGGATGATATCAGCGACCATTACACTGTTTCTGAAGATGAGGACGCACGTATCGGGCACAAATCGGAAGAAAGTTCTTTCTTGGGGTATAAGACGCATATCGGAATGACCGAGGAGTGTATCATAACAGCGGCTGTCATAACTTCGGGTGAAAAGGGAGACGGTCCCCAGCTGCCCGCGTTGATTGAACAAAGCCGGAAGAATGGTATCGATGTACAAACAGTGATTGGTGATTCAGCTTATTCGGGAAAGGATAATCTGGAGAAAGCTCGTGATGAACACTTTGAGTTGGTAGCTAAATTGAATCCCAGTATCAGCCAAGGTTTCAGAAAGGAGGAAGACAAGTTTGATTACAATAAGGATGCCGGCATGTTTGTTTGCCCTGCCGGCCATATAGCTATACGTAGGGCACAACAAGGGAGAAAGAATGGAGCATGGAATCAGGCGTATACTTATTATTTTGATGTGCATAAGTGTCAATGCTGCTCAAAACGGGAGGGATGTTATAAGCCGGGAGCTAAAAATGCGGAACTGAAACAGGTATATGGATATGACAGGGCGCAGCCCTACGGACTGTCATGTATGAAAATGCAAGGAGCAATGGCTATTTTTGCAGCAAATCTCAAGAGAATACTCAAACTCAGTTAAAGTAAGTGTAATCCATGCCCGTGGAAGACAAACACGGCTTGTATAAAGCAAATTGTGGAGTTATTACCCTTAATATAAGAAAAAGTTGTATGTGAATGAAATGCATCATTCGACATGCAACTTTTTCCAAGAATTTCTAAAAAAAGGATTGGATGCTAAAAAAGATCACTTTTTCAGTGCCCTCATTTCACGGGATACACTCTTTTCAGCGCTCTCCGGTTGTGACAAGATTGAAGGGAGAGATCGGAAATCCAGTGGCTTTGGGCGTTAACATTGTTAATGCGATTGAAGGAACTGTCTTATACGGATTTTGGTTGATACTTATTTAGAGACATAAAAACAGAAATATTATGTCTAGATTATCTCGTAAGACTTATTCTGAGACTTTCAAATTGGAAGTTCTCAGAGATTACTACGCCAGTGGCTTGTCAATGATTGCTACTGCCAAGAAATGGGGTTTAAAGAACCGCGGTGATATTTTTCGTTGGATAAAACTGTATCCGATTGATTCGGATTCTCTATCTTTGTCTTCTGAACTGTTATCAGAACTTCAAATCAAACAAGCCCCCAAATCGAAAGAGCAACTTTTAGAGGAGGAAAATGTGCGCCTCAGGAAGGCCCTGGAACTAGAACAGTTACGTTCCCATGCTTTTAAGAGGTTAATTGAACTCACAGAAAAGGAAGAAGGGATTTCTATCTTAAAAAAAGATGGTGCCAAATAGTAACCGGCCTTCGCAAAGAGTTTCCCCGCATGAGCGTGAAAATTCTTTGCGGACTGTTTGGTATGTCGTCCCAGGCCTACTACAAAAGGAAAAAGACCCTCCTTTCTCGTACCCAGATAAGAATAGCTGTATTGACTGCAGTTCAATATTACCGTTCGAGGGATCCCGGTATAGGTGCCTTGAAGCTATATCACGAGCTCTGCTCCATTTATGGCAGTGATGTGATTGGAGGCAGGGATGCCTTCCTGAACCTGTTGCGTTCGGAGCACCTTATGCTGCCCCCAAAGAAACCCCGTCATACAACAGACTCAAAGCATCTGTATAAGAAATACCCGAATCTAATAAAAGATATAATAGCACAATATCCGAATCATATTTGGGTCAGCGACATTACCTATATATGGGTTGAAGGTGGCGTATGCTATCTTCATCTGCTCACAGATCTGTACTCTCACGCAGTTTTGGGATGGATACTTGCTCCCGGACTTCATGCAATGTATACCGAGCAGGCATTGAAACAGGCGATTCTTAAAGCAGGAAGTGGAAATCTTTGTGGTACGATCCATCACTCTGACCGAGGAGTACAGTACGCATGTGATGCGTATATCAGGATTTTAATGGAACATCACATACGTATCAGCATGACTGAAGATTCTAAACCGACAGACAATGCAGTGGCTGAAAGAATGAATGGATCTATGCAATGGCACTGTTTAAAGATGAAGAGGACGCACGGATGCAGATTGCAGGAATGATAGACTTTTATAATAATGAACGACCGCATAGGAGTATTGGTATGAAAAAGCCAATGGATGTGTATTCTGGAGAAGTACCAGGAAAATGTTTGTGGAAAAAGCGAGGGTAAAGGTACGGAATGATAAATAAATGCTATATTTGTTGTACCGACAACGAGAGGCATGGCGATTTAAACCATTATCTCCCAAAAGCCAATAAGCTATCGAACCCCATTGACTTTTACCAAGAACGGGAGTGAGCTCAGACTTGTCCATTGTTTTTACAAGGAACAACCCTATTAGGAACAATCAGGATAAACTAACAACCTTTTTAGGAAGAAACAAGAGAATGTGACAACTTATTTAGTAACTAACCTCTAATAGTGACAACCATTTTTAGTATAAGTCAAACAGTTATTTTAAAAGAGGAAATAACAAGCCTTTTAAATGTAAAAACCTTGTTATTTGAAGACAAAAGACTTGATTTAACACAGCGTTAAATTAAACGATTGACAGACATATCAAATACCAACGAGAGAGCCTTCAATGAAAAATTATCAACAATTTAAAAACTGGTATGAATTGTTTTGAGGATTTAAATATGAAAGTCATGCAGCAGAACTGAGAAAGAAAAATATCTGATCTGGCATTTACTTCCGTCCTTAGTTGGATTAAATACTTTACCGGCAAGTATGGCAAGAAAATGACAAAGATCAGCCAATGAAAGCCGTCAAGCAAAATATGCGATTGCTGCGATCATAGAGCCAAAGAACTGCCGCTCAATATCCAGTCATGGATGCGCCTGCAGTGTGGTACTGCCCGTGACCGGATATATTAATGCGGCAAAGAATATTTAAAGAGTATCGGGATTCACCCTAGAGGAAGGTAGTGTAAATCCTGCATTAACAGTTTAGCCTCATGGATTCCCGACTCTCACCAGCTTTAGCCGTGAGAGTGTGTTAAATATAGCACTTGCTTATCCATGTACTCCAAGACACTGAATACATCTACATCTTTCAGAACCACCCGTTTGTCTCTATCAAGCAAATAAATGGAAGGAAATGAACGAATACTGTACAAATCCTTACGAGTAATCTCTCCTCTGTCATATCCGTTGATCCATTGCTTTGGAAGATTAAGGACATACTGTTCCCATTGTTCCTCCGTTCCTTCCATAGCCACCGTTAACAAGACCAAGGTGGGATACGAGCCATTTTTTCGCTCAAGCAACTGTTTGACAAGCTCTGAAGAAGCAAGCTCGTCTTTTACATGCCGGCAGTTATCACACTCCGGATCATAAAAGAGCACCAGCACATATTCAGCTGCCAAATGGTTCAGTTGCCGCACTCCTCCCTGTGTAAGAAAAGAAAAGTCAGCAGCCACGGTACCTACACTATTCTTACGAATCATGCGCAGCTTATATGTAGGAGTACTTTTCTCCAATTCGGAATATTTGTCCGAACTGACAATTCTCTCTAAAAACATTGCAAACATCCCCTCACTGTAAATAGGCGAATTGGGATTGTCCAAATAATTCTCCAGCTTATCCATAAACCAATAATACCCTCTCTTGTCCGCGTTCATTCGATCGACCAGACGATCCAACGCTTTTATAGCAGAGTCCTCACCGACCTGTTTCAACAGATAGAGGAAATTAACCAATCCCTGCTCCGTATACTCCGGAATGGAAATTCTCGTAGAATCAGTGAAATCATACAAATCCCAGTAATGAATCAACAAATAATCCAACCGAGCTTCCGCATCTGTAATGAGCACCGGAATTTCCGGCAAGGGGAAAGAAGATACATCTGTGGAATCTTCCACAAGTTCATACTCCCCACTGCCAGATACCTTATCTATCTCTTTTCCCCCAGAACAGGCAACCATAATTAACAGCATACTACAAGCCATGTATACCCATAAAACCTCAATTCTATATTTCATAATTGAACGTGTTAAATCCCCCCCTCAAACAATCGATATTTTAGCATCAATGCGGAAAGCTCAGGATCAAGATTCGCCCTAAAACGTAACTGCGGCTCTATTTCCACAGCCTGCAACAGGTCATCCACAGCTTCGCGTTCTTTTCCCAAACGCACCTTGACAATGGCACGTAAATAAAAAACAGACTCTGTCTCATGCACTTTACCCAAGATACGCAAAGCGGCTTCATCATATCCCAACGACATATATGCCACCGCCGTATTTACATCCTCATAAGGGCGCAGACGCTCTAAAGCATCCGCATATCGTCTCTGTTTCAGCAGATTCAAACCGTTAGCATAAACTGTATCAACCTCGTTTGTCAACACCTGTTCTTCCAACATTCCTTTGCGCCTCAAAAAGAACCGGAACACCACCCGGCGCAGCTGTGGATAAAGTTCATTCCGCATATACCTATAGTCTGTGGGGTAACGCGCGGCAATCCGCTTTTCCGCCACATCGGAATTATGGACCTCCTCCATCAAAACAAGGATTCCCGCACGATGCGCTATCCTCTCATCTGTACTCACCAACCTCTTCAGATATCTCCAATCTTCACCCTCTGCCCTTACCCTAATCAGCTCCGAAATACCTTTCTGCTGTAATTCCTTTGCCTGTATAGACATCACACGTCCGCTGTCATCCATCATATACTCCATTGTTCCGTAGTTCAGCGAATCATTCAAATGTTTCAGATAACTGGCCACCACATCCCTCACCGAATTCGCCCGCTTGAATGACAAATCCATGTTCATGCTGTAGCTTCCTTCCGGTGAAGAATTGGCAGAGAGAAAGAGGCTATCCAAACCATAAACCGTATCAGTCATGACCTCATACATCATACTCCGTATTTTCGCCAACTCTCTACAATTATCAGAAATGGTATCCTCTATATTCCATTTCCCCACGCGGAAATGAAGTTGTGCAGAAAACTCCACTTCCATATCACGCTTTATAACACGTTGTACATAACGTGTGGTATCTACGATGAAATATGTCATTGAACTCACAAAATAAGTCAGCGTATCGGTAGGCGGCAGCAAAAAACGGTTCCTGCTCCAATCATCTACACTTCCCTCCACCGTCAGGTACATACGGCTCGAATTCTCATCAGTCCGTACCTGCTCACGATATAAATAATACACCGTATCGCTGGCTTCAACAATTTCACTCAGGCGCATACGATGCCCATAAGGAAAAGGTACATACCGTCTGAATTTCTCGTAACAACCAGCTTTCAGCCTCTCATTACGTGCCACCTTGGAAGCACTGATAAAGCGACGTACCACATCAGCTGAATCCACTTCAGCCATACGTGCAGATATTCTCTCCTGCTTTCTAGTATAACATTTCTCCAACAACGAATCACCCGTATCTCTAAACATCCAGTATTGAGGAAGACGGGACAATACGTCATAACGGCGGAGTTTCCATTGTCTTGATTCCTCTTCTATTTTCTTCCGCCACGCTAGTATATCCTTTGCAGGTACCGGTTTCAAAGTGTCCGGCTGTTGCCGGTTCATATTATAAGCAGGTAACGATTTCAGCCAATTTCTATACATACCCAATATGAATCCACCCCACCTTGTACTGTCATTCCTCTCTTTGAGGATACGGGTATCCAACCAGCTTCTGTTCCTTTCCTTCCGTTCATTAAAAAACAGAATTCGGTCATACAGTTTCCTATTAACTACCTTTATCGTATCACTACTCCACTCTGAGACAAACTGCAAAGCCGTCAGATTACTTCCATACCTGACAAATTTTCTGATATCAGCCAATTTCATTTCCGATATCCGTACTCGAGAATTAAAGAAAGACATACGATCATACAGCGGATTGGGGTTCTGTTTTTTCTTTTCCCATTCATTCCATTTACGATATAGTTTCTTCTTCTCAAAGTTCAACCGTTCCATGTAGTGCATAAAGCCCCTTCTGTTGCCAAAGGCCTCTAACGAGTCAGCATTATCTGGCACAATACGCGACAGGTAGTTTTTATAGCGCGCATATCCCCTTTCCTGTCTCTTCTGGAAATAGGCCCCCATATAACGCAACATATCCAAGGAGTCTTTTTCCGCCCCTCTCAACAACACTGGATAAACATCGAGCATTCTTTTATTATGTTGTAGCTCCTTAGGTATACCCAGCACAAATTCGATGCTAATTTTTCCATTACGCTCAACCACATTACGCCACTGTGTAGCACTAACCTGAACCTCAGGTAAGATCAGTGAAGTTATATTCTGCCTACCTACCGTATCCAACTCCACACCTACCTCCATACCGTTTTTTATAAGTAATGACTTGTCCGAAACATTTTGCGTACGTTCTTGTTCTTCTATCGTATCTTCCAAGGTCGAAACAGAAGACACTACCAAGGGGGAAATGGGAGGAAGTCCCACACTCACACGCGGCGACTGCCTTTTCAGATCTCTCATTCCAGAACAGGCCACAAACACACACATGCCCAAAAGCAATATGGGAATTGTTCTTTTATATATCATTCCGTAACCTTCACTTAAAATAAATACACTAAATTAACTGCCACCTGTGGGATAAGAAAGGCACGGGTATCCTTGCCATAACGTGCACCGCAACGCTGACAATCATATTTCATATGGCGTCCCCACAGCATACCGGCCCCACCTTCTAATTCCAAATTCCAGCGACGCCCCAGCAAGAACGCATAGCCATAGGTGGCACCGCCTCCCAATCCACTTCCATCATAACGATGACCGTTCCATGTAAAATTATAACGTGATCCAGAAAGATAACTTCTTACAAAAGGACCAATATAACTCTGCGTGAACCAATAACGCACGGCAGGCGTAAAGGTCAGGTTCTTGATTTTATGATTGTTTCTGAACGTCCAAGGATTATACTCCATACCCACTTGAACACTCCAATGGAGATTCACAGTGATGGAAGCTTCTGCATTGAAACTGCCCACAGCCAACTTCGCGAAGTTGGTCTGGACTGAATAGAACTGCGCACGCAGTGGCAACATACAAAACCAAAAGAAGAAGAACAGCAACAAGCAATATCTCGATTTCTTTTTATTCAACTTTATTTTCATATTTCCATTCATCTATATCTACAGTTTTGATATTTCAAAGGTTAGTGCCCGTAACAGAACGATAGCAAACAGCATAAGATATTCGAGTCGCTGCCATACCACTAACATTTGATGAATATTTCCACGAGAAATTTTTATTTCCACCACCGGTAGAACTTTCATCCCAATAAAAATAATTAGTAGGTATAGCATTGGAAGACGGAGAATAACTCAAATATCCCACATTCTTATCACCAAAAAAGAATAACCCTTCCGAAATAATCTTCTTAATTTGTATATCTCCTGCCAATTTAAAACCATCCTTCTCACAACTTTTCGATGTCATAATTTGATCAATCGGCACTTTTATTTCATAAAAATCAAATCCAAGTCTATTATGCCCTATCTCAGAATCAAGCCGAATATCCCCCCCAATATATTTCACACAACGTACCGCATATTTCACACCACTAGTAGCTTCTTCAAGTGACAAATTATTCAGAGTAGGTATATCCTTTCTAACTACCTTAACAATCTTACGCAAAGTAGCCGAATTTGTAGAGTAGTCTTCAAATTTTTGATTATTGATCCAAAATGCCATAACTGCTCCCTCACCTGTCTGTGACTGAATACCCAAAGCGTTTTGAACACCAGTCCATGGAAACAGTGCTTGCTCTGTAACATTTTCATCCACTAAGTAACAAAATTTCTGAGATAACTTCAGTTGCCCCCCCTTATATTTAGGGTCGAGCAATGTTTGAAGATCACCTTCTGTGGGAAGATGCCAACCTGACGGACAGGGATTTATACCAACCTCGTGATTATAAAAATATCGGGTACCACTCCCATAAGAATCCGTAGCCCCCACATTATAAGGAGCCACCACCATATAACTTCCAAGCCTGATGGCAGCAACAGGCAAGCGACTTATCTTCACAGGAATAGTAAAGAGCGTTTCCCATTGGTCCGATTCCGAGACACGGTACTGAATTTCTAATTTGCATGTTCCATATCCTACAATATTAACAGTAATCTTTCCAGGCGTTGTGTTTTGTATATATACCACAGAAGAAGAAAATTCCCGTTCTATTGGACTTTCCTCTTTTTTGACTACCTGTACACAGTTGTTCATGGCATTAATCTCATTATCAGTCATTATTGTTCCATCTACATTATACCATTTCAAATTAACTGCCACACCCGTAAATTCATCTTTATCCATATCAGATATAGTTCCAGAACCCTGACTTTTCTTAACATACAGATCTTCGAATGCCTTTTCTATACTATATACGTTAGATGCCACTTTTTTAGCATCAGAAGTGAAAACAAAAGCACCAGTCTTATCATCGTCCCACAAGGGATTACTACTTACCAACAGTCCATTACTCGAACCGTTCAGCGCATCTTCAACCGATCCGGAACCAGCGGAGTTCACCTTCTCAATAGTGTACTCGTAATAGGTATTTCGATAAATACGCTGTGATGTGTAGCCATCACTCTCGTTGTTCACATTCAGATTTAACCGGTAATAATAAGTTTTTTTATCAGTAGAAGAATTAAGTTCCAATGCCACAATAGCACAAAGGGTATTAGTAGAATTATTTCCTGCATCGTTAGTATAGTTTTCAAACGCATAGCTTACCAATCCATTTACCGGATTGTTGACAGACTCCGATCCGTCAGCAGCCAGACTGGGAAAATAAGGAAGGGAATCAGGAGATATGGCAGCCGGAATATTTCCGTTTAAGTCAATGGCATAGGTCCTCTGACGATTGTTGGCCAATGAGAAACTCTTGAGTGTAAAATTGGCATTATTTCCTGCTTTAATAACTATCTTAGCCACAGTGCGACGCAACCACACCTTCACTGTTTTAGTTTTTGCGCTATATTCGCCTTGCGCACTCATTAGAAAGTTCCCCCCCCGCGAGAAATTTGTATAATCATATGTCAACAAGGTTTTAGCCTGACGCAAAGTAGTTGTTTCGCCTGTCAGCTTTTCAGTCAACTTAGTTATATCGTCTGCCATGTTTCCCTTCCAGTTAGCCAACACTAGCACATCATAATCATGCCCCTCGGAAATGCCGCTTCCAGTAGAAAAATCTATCGGCTGACGAAAATAGGAATTCTCAGCATCATTGTCAGCATGTTTTTTTACCTCCACACAGCCTACATAGGTTCCAGTCTCTTGCTCATTCTTATTAAAAAACAACAATGCCATACTCGCAATCTTCGTCTCGTCGTCTGTCGCCACATAATCATTGTCTGAAGCAGAAGTTCTCTCCCTTCCCTGTAATATACGTGGCGTTTCGACTGCATATTGCAACACGGGAATGTTCGAAACCCCTTCTTCCTCCAGCATGACGACCTCATTAGTGCAGGCACTCAGACCTACACAGATATATAGTAAAAAACGGAATTTCTTTTTCATTTCAACTATTCTTTTGTTTTGCCTAAAAAATCATTCATATAACTTAACACAACCGTCCGGCATCATGCGGACAACCCTGTCATTTGGTCCACTTAGCAGTTCCCTTCACACAGCGCACATTCCCCCAATGCGTTTGATTCGCCGCCTGCAAAATCCTCATTTCTCCACTTTGAAGTCTTTGGGTAATCTGCCAACCGGATCCTGTATTCTCGGACACACTGATATTCGGAACCTCCTGTCCCTTCCCGCTGAACAGTGCCGAATTGTCAGTCAGATATTTCCCCATGGGGACGTAAATATCTTTCTGCCCGAATACTGGAAAGAAGCAGATACTGCCAGCAGTGGGAAGATAAACCACCTGAACGTTCGCATGACCACCCACACTCATGTAAGTTGAACGCAGGCGAGGGAGTATCTTGAAAGCGAACTCCTTACCAGTTACCATACGCCAATCAGACCCTATATGTGTACTACACTGTTGTAACACGGTTTCTGACGACCATGGCCTCATACTAGTACTTAACGGGACAGGGTTATCCTCTTTACCTGCAAAACCAATTTGGGCACGACCTTTATCTCCCCATTTTTCGGAGGAAGTTATCACTTCCTTCCAATCGCCCACTTTAACACCAGAGGCTGTCACACCATAGAAATTAAAATGCGGCGATTCTGTATTCCGTCCACTTACCGTAAGTCCATCAATCTCTACATCGCCCGAAGCATACGGAGCGGAAAGCTGGGTCACGATTATAGTCTGTTTACGGGTCGAACCATCGCTCATGTTCAAAGAAAGCGTAAAAGAAGCCTTACGACCTGAGGAAATCAATATACCGCCTTCGTTCAAAGAAAAGTTAGGTTGTGCGGTCAATATCAGCGAATTGTTGGCATCGTGTCTCTCTACTGACAGCCAAGAGGGCAGATTGGCTACATCCTCCCCTAGTGTCCATTGTACGATAAAGCCCGTGGATGAAATGAATACCTCATGTGCCACACTTCCATCTCTCAATGAACTTTGCAAAATATTTACTGGACTTTGATCAGCATAGTCCAATGTAATCCGAGTTTCGGAGATACAGGCCTCGTTCCCCTGTCCATCAGTGAAGAAAGTACCTTTCACCCCCCCACTGCTCCAACCATTCACCGTATAATCTATCTCTCCATGTTCTGATTGTGACTCAAAAAAGTTGATATAAACCCACTGATTGGGCTCAAACTTATAACCACTTCCGTTTACATACATCTTATAAGTGTCAGTAGTTACAACTGTTTCACTCTCCAATACAGCATTCAGCGACTTACCGGCACCACCGATATCACCTTTTCTCACAGTCAAGTTACTTTTAGGCAACACTTTCTTGCAATCCAAACTAACATTGATAGGTTTCCAAGCTTCATTGTCATGCGGAAGCATATAAAACTGTACTTGTGTTTTGTTTTCTGAGTCACCCCAAGAAATAGCCTTAGCTTCAGTGAAGCACGACTGTTCGACAGTACTCTGCCCACCGAATAAATAGATGCGCTTGGGTATATTGGTTACCGATACCCCACTCACCTCCATCCAATCGGGAAGTTGCTCCCAATTGATAGTGACCGACACCATCTTCCGATTAAGTAAACACGAGGCCTCTCCCGTGGCACGCTGGTATTCGAACTCACCCGTATAAAGCAGGAGGGGATTGGATGAAGCATCTGCAAAAAACGGATAATCTACGGTAGGATTTCCAGTCAAACCAGAAGAATAAAGATTTTTTCTCACATAGTCTTCCGTCTGCCCCAACAAAATTTGCCCCAAAGCATCGCCGGAGGTATTCTTGTCCATATAAGTGCGATAGTTCACTATCACTTTCACGTTATATCTTGTGTTGCCTCCTAACTGCAATCCGTTGGTAAGCAATGGAAGCTCTTTCTTAGAAAGATTCAGTCCTGTACGGTTATCAGCAAAACTGTAAGCCACACACTTTTTCGTATTTTGGTCAAAAAACAAATAAAAAAGAGAAGTTACCTCTCCCTCATCGTCTAAAGGCAAAAGCGAACGACTTCTAGGTACTACCTTCTCAAGAACAGACACATGCAGTACCTCTTCACCAGGTAGAATGCCAATCTCGGCATTCTGCGAATTATCCCAACTGCCTTGTAGTTCTTCTTCCACACATGATGTAGCAAATAACAAGCAACAAAATAATCCTATTTTAATCAGTGTATGTTTCATTTCATTTTTATATTATTTAATTACAACTTTTGCAGTACGCACGCATCGGATAAATCCCAAATAATTTTTATTTGATGTTCCCGCATAAGCAATGGTTACCAAAGTTTGCTTGTCAAAAGAAGAAAACAAATCAGTCCCACTGCCAAACAAGATATCACCATCTAACTGTTGATACTGCAACTTAACAGTAGAAGGAAAGTTTCCATCCGGATTAGAGGTGTAATATCCGACAGTCATTCCCCCAGCTGATAAATCTTTCGATGGATAAGCAGAAGCAGATAAAAAAGTGACAGTCTTTCCATCTGTAAAACTATAAAGGTAATGGGTCTGGCTACCATCATCCGTACCAGTTGTCCTTTTTTCTACCCGAATGTGACGGATCAGTTCCGCAAACTCTTGCAATGTAGGAAGGCGCCAACCTTTTCCACCGCCATCCATACCAGCACACAATTCTTCGGCCGCCTGTATATTGTTTCCTGTCTTTAACACTGCATTATCATCTCCTGCGTTTATATAATCTCCAATATATTTCCTTTCATCAGCTTTAGATATATATTCCCAACTACTGAAGCCATTGTCATTCATAGTCAGCATCACAAGATTTTGCCCACTCCTATTTGCTCCCAAACCAACGTATTTCGGATTTACATTTTGGGAAATGCCATAATTCATCGGCGCCCATTCTAGGTTACCAACACGGGTGGGATTAGTCCAACTCGCTACAGCAGCTCTGCCATCCTGTTTCACCGTGATTTCTTGAACACGGTTACTTTCTCCTCTCACGCGATAAACTAGTTTATATTCCCGAGGAGTTTGGCTCCAATTAGGGGTCGCTTCTATCTTCATGCTCTTCAAAGAGGGGGAAACATTCACAGTCAGAATACCATTCGAGTTATCATCGATTTTATCCAATACGTCCGACTTCAAACGGCTCAAATACCCAGTGTTCACCGGCTCGCCCAATGCATTTAGACTAATGAAGTTCTTATTCACACGAAAACCCTGTACACAACGGATATGCGCCTTGTCTAAACTGCTCGGATTGGAGTTGATGCTTGGAAGCACTTTACCATTGTTCAGTGTAAGTGTCAGAATTTTTTTGGTTTCATTACCAACTTCATCACGGTCTATCAACCAAATAGAAGATGATACATTGTTCATATCCGATATCCGAACAATGGGAATCTGCGGCGTGCTTACCTCGTTGAGCAAACCTTGCTTGTAAAGCATAAGGGTGGCTTTCCCGTTACTATCTCCATCGGATAAGGAGTAGTATTGAATAATTTTCGTATCAAGCAGTTTCAAAAGTTCCTCCACATCCTTTGAAGCCGGGATGAACCATCCGGTCGGACAGCTGATGTGCGACACATTGTCTTTGGTGAAATCCTGTCCTTCGAAGTTTTCCACGCTGTTGTTTGAAGCCCCCACATTACGATCACGCCAAGTGAGGTTATATTCACTCAAAATAAGGTCTTGGGTAGAGAAAGCGAACTGACTCACATTGATGATATGCTCCTTAGAAGTCATACTTTCGACAGGCGATTTAGAAATTACTTTAATCTTAAAAAATAGTTTACGAGGTGATCCTGTAGGATTGGTTTTAGCTTGCAGAGTTATTGCAGTTCCATCCGGATTCGTCAAACTCATCCAGTCGGGTTCCTGACCCTGCAACGGCTTGCCTGTTTCATCCACCCACTCCACATTGCTGGTACCCTGTTTCATCACCACAGAAACCGTCAGATCGGGATTCAGCAAAGTAAGCTTCTGTTCTCCTCCTGGTGCCGAGAAAGTAAAGCTAGTAGCTGATACCTGTACCTCTCCGTCCATACTGCCATTCTCTTTGGAACCCAATTCCCAATCGGAAAGGCTGACATCCCGTTGGCGAAGTTCCACATTCAACTGTAAACGCTTGGCACGCAGATAAAGCTTCGTGTCCACATCCTGACTCCATGCTTGCAAGGTAGAAACTTTCAAGTAATGCGTATTTCTCTCCCCCTCGATCTTTGTCAGTTTAGTCACTGACAGTGCATCACTACCCAAATTCACTGACTTATTTTCATCCTTTATATAGCCTTGATCTTCCACTGCACTGATTTCAATATCACTCCAGGCGATATCACCAGAAAACTCCACTGGTAAGTTATAGCTTACACCCTGTTCGCGCGGCATAGTTAATTCCATACGTTCCAGCGAGATAAAGGACTGACCGTCAAAGGTTGTATTCGAATTCACCAAGTTATATGCACTCAGTTCTACAGTCATGTTGACACCTCGACTGTTTAAAGCCTCTTCCGGGGTGCGGAAACCTGGACCTTTTACCGCCGTAATATTGAAACGATACAAACTAGAACGCAAGATATCGCATGTTGTCTGGCTATTACCCGTACCCTTTACAAAGTCCAACCGATAATAAGAAGTGTCACGAACAGCACTCGTATTAGCATAATCGTAGATTCCTCCTACAATGACACAAGGATATTCCATCCATTGCTCTGGTTTCATCGAAGCACCGGCTTTCTGCTCCGGCGCATAAAGAAGAGACTCTACGGACTGGGAAGTCTCATTTACCACGGCTTCAACCCAATCGATACGCCCACTTGCGTCTGTAGGCAAAGAAGGAGCATGAATCGTATAAGGATTTTCTGAAGAAGACGCATATTTACTTTCTTCTATTGTGTAATTACCTGTCGAAGGAGCCAAACGATACCTATTCATTGTCCTGGCCAGAAGTACTTTAGTCAGCTTGAATGACTGTCCACCATTTCCACCATTCAACAACCCTTGAAAGTCCGGATTCCCCAGATTATTCGGATCTTTAGCATTCACTCCCACATCCACACGAGCCAGGGAACGCAACAACTTGAATGTACCCAAATTCACATTTCCAGCCTTGAGATCATCCACATCAAAGGTAATCTTGTTACATTGTGCCCACATCGGAATTGTCTTATTACCATCTTTCCCCCAGCCCTTCTCCGACACACTCCCTTCCAGAGCCTCTATAGTTTCATCAATGGTATAACCATAGGGATAACCCGTTGTTCCTGTATTGCGATGCAGTAACTTATCATCAGGTTGTGAACCCAATACAGAGGTAGCATTCGCACATAACATAATGGTAAGTTCATCGCCACTGAGGGAAACTGGAAGACGAAGATAAAACTGATTGCCGTTATCCGCTTTTGCCTTGACAGGTCGCCAACAATCATAACGCACTTCACCATCATGATAACCCTGCTCACCCTGCTCTGACTTTCGGAAAATAAGCGCTACTAAATCATCCTTGAATACTGCATCAGATGAAGGATCTCCGGATGTTCCGGTAGCAGGAGAAGCCGCATCACGCAGATTGAAGGTCAGCATCACATCCTCTCCCGTATCTGTTCCAGGCGTATAGCTATCATCAGCATAGTTATCCGTACAGGCAGCTGTGAATGCCAACAGCAAGCCCATCGCATACATCAACATTTGTATTTTAAATCGACTGAATTTATTCATTGTTGTCATTATGCTAATTGTTATATCTTATCAATTTCTATTCTCTGGTTTTACTAATTACTCCATGACTACTCCACTGGCTGTACAGACTCTGACAATATCCAATCATTCACTGCAATGGTAACTACCGCACCCTTGAAATGAATATCAAGCTTGAAAGAATGATTCTTGCTAAAATCTATCTTCGGACTAGCAAGTAGTAGGTTTATCAGATTACGATCAAACAAAGCGCTCCGCACTCCGTTTCTCTCGGCCGTTATCACAATGCGCGACTGCATCTCATTCTCCAATTTGAAGAAACGGAACAGGCAGGATATGCCAGCACCAAAGTCTGGATTGGTATGTGGCTCATATACAGGAGTATAATGCAGCAAAGGGGATGTCTCTACGATGGAGTTGTCAAACTTATAGTCAGCATTACGCAGATCTACCGTAGATGCTAAGCTAGAAGCGTCATAACCATCCGGAATGCCATATACATTCAACTCCAAACGGTTAACATTATTCTCTAGACTGATCTCATATTCATTGAAAATACCCAATTTCATTTCAAGATTCCCCAACGCCCCATACAGCAGTTCGTTAGAAGCGAATGGAACTGTATTATTTTTTTCGCGATGTACGGAAAGTATCGCATCAGCATCCACCGTCACACCACTCTCAAAAGGGGAAACCGTATAAAATGCCTGGTCATTCTCCGTATTGTCAGCCCATACCACACACCGATATTCTCCTGGAGGCACATAGAACAATACAGAATAATTGTCACTAGCCAACTGGACAGGAATTTTCTCAGAATGGGACATATAAAACGTGCCGTCAGCACGAAATAAATAAAAATTGAGTCGTCTGATTCTTTCAGCATAAGTTGTGACATCGCCCTCTTCAGGCACATAACGTACATTTATCCGCAAACCGCCATCATAATGACATTCACTTACGTCATCACTAATACAACTCTGCTGCAACAAGCCCATTACCACCATACAGAATATGGAAAGAAAGTAGGTTCGTCTTTTAACACACATAAAAATACTTATTTCATATTGAAAAGTAAAAGCCGCCAGCCGTTCTTCATCGTTAAAATGAAGCCAGTCTAACGGCTTTCCAAAACATACGCCCGTTCATTGCAATTTTACCAAGAACTATCTGACTGATCAGGAATGAACGGGCAGAAGGAAGGATCGGTTATTGTTATAACCGAATTTACTCGATTGTCTGATCACTATTCACCACAGTCCATGGAGCAGCAGTTACAGTCACAACCAATGTGTTATCCTGAGTTTTGCTTTCATCAGTTGCTTCATCAATAGAACCACTACCAATACCTTTAATCTGAGAATTGATGATGTAGTGCATATTTCTATCTGTCAAGAAATCTTGAATTCCAGATGAAACGCGGGCTTTATAATATCTAACAACCTCATCTGTTACATTGCCCACACCTGATACACCGTTATCCACCAACTCTTGTCCACACACCTTAGCCTTCAGAATAACTACAGTACCCTTATGAGGGTTGTTGGTGAAGTTAGGCAGAGTATAGAAATCAGGAAAGATGTAATGAGTATTGTCATTATTCAGAGCATAAGCATACTTATAAGTATAGGCTGTTGTAGCTTCACTTACGCTACCCCCCTGATCATAAGCCTGATTGTTATCAACATTATCTACAGTCTGACTACCGTTTGACGGACCACCAAAGTCATCAACAAAACCACCTTCGTTGTAGCCGAAATCCAGTTCAAATCCTGAGGGAGTCACACCATCTAATTTAAACGGTGCAATTACCGGAGCTGATTTCTTTACAAACACTGCTTCTATACTCTTCAACTGTACTTTTGCTTCCTCATCTCCATCACTATCCAAAGCTTTCTTGTTAACCTTGAATGTCACCTTTGATAGTTCACGATTCAAAGTAACCGGCAACATATAAGGAGAAGCACCTTGTGCATTATTGATATCAGCTGTACCAGACATGATGAACGAACCATTTGAATCCAAGCCTCCGATATAGCTTTTAGACATTCTTGGGGCAAAACCGCGAATCTGATCTTGAAAATTCCGAGCCTTCTCGTCATCTGAACTACCTTGTACATTCACTAATTTCTCCAAAGTAGACTGCAACTCTTGTGTCGGATTTGCAAAAGCATAAACAGAAGAACCATTTTTAGGAAACTTAACAGTCTTTGAACGCTCGGTAGTTAAGACATATTCCTTATAAACATTATTAGTACCATGTTCGTCATCTGCATGACGGATGAATAACAACACCTTATTCAAATCATTCTCTTTGCCTACCGGATTAGAAGTTAGAGCACGTGTCAAACCAGAAGCCGAAGTGTTTAGTTTAATAGTAACCTCATCTATCACCTTGTTCTGATCAATAGCCGAAGCAACATCCTCTTCATTCGAGCACGCCGCAAATGCCATCACTGAAGCACACGCAAGTACTCCCAACCAACCTGCTTTTTTCATTTGTTTTTTCATTCTTACTTATCTTAAATTGTTTATAAAAAATTACTTAATAGGATTTTCCGCCTTTCATATTACGCTCTATATATTAATAGAGAGAAGGCAGAAGGGAAAAATCGGACACTCTGAACAAGAACGATAGGAAACTTAATTATTTATAGTTTAAAATATTATGAAAAAGGAGAACAACTTAATTAATTTACTCTATGTCAAGAAGCATCATTCATGCCTAAACTACACCTCATCTTCCCATTTGGGATTTAAGTATAATGAACTTGATAAGGATGCTCTTGTACTTGAAAAAGTTATGGAAGACAATGCTTTCATCTTTCTATTAGAAGGAAAAATGCTTATTTCATGCAACTTTTATGGAGAAGGAATTCTCATAGAAAATCACATCCTGCTATTGGCAAAGTCTTCCATTGTAAAAGGAACGGCTTTGAGTAAAGTCCGATTCATATCGCTCTCTTTCAATATACCTAAAACAGGGTGCAACAGGATGATGCTTGAGTCCCTATCAAAATACGGAAACATTTACAACATGGAGTTCTTTCCTCTCAAAGTATGCCGTCCCATGCAACTATTCCTAGAACTGTTGGAATATAGCCTAAGACAACAATCCACCTGTTTTCATTTCCATGAATTGATGGAACATGAGCTCTATTTATTATTGAAATATAATTATAAGATGGAAGAAATAGTCCGATTCTTCTACCCATTAATAGGTAGCAATACAGACTTTAAAGATTTTATACTAGGGAACTTCAGAAAAGTAAATAATGTAAATGAATTGATAGCTTTATCTAAGATGAGCAAAAGTAGTTTTACAACCAAGTTCAAGTCTGTATTTGGTATAACCGCTAAACAATGGATGGTGAAACAAATAAATAGCCAAATAGAATACTTGCTCAGCCAACCAGGGGCTACTATAAAAGAGGTAATGTTTGAACTTAACTTTACTTCTCCTTCTCATTTTAACCGATACTGCATGCAACAGTTCGGATGCACTCCTAAGCAACTCCTTTTGAACTTATCTGTTGATAAACAGAATAATAACAAAAAATAGAAAGAATGGAAAAAATGATAACTTTTTTGTTCTTTTTGTGAAAAGTTAGATGTGAATAATACACTAACTTTGCAGCGCAAAACAAAAAATAAGATTTTCTTGAAAACTGATATTACTCTCTATTAATATAGAGAGTACAAAGATAGACGATACAATTCAATAAAGAAACAGAAACACAACATTTTATTTCAATGCTTTAACTAAATCAATCCTGCAACTTTTTGATTGACTTTCCTTAGTACATCAATGTCAAGTTCCTTCAAATAAATGGCAGTCACAGTTTCTGAGGAATGCCCCAACCCAACACTGATTGCAGATAAAGAAGCACCACTGTCACGCGCCAACGTAGCCCATGTATGACGGGCAGTATAGGTCGTCAAAGGTACAGGGATACCTGCCATTATCCCTATTTTTCTCAAATGATTATTTATCTTTCTCAGTTCTTTACGATATTGCAAATAAGCGCTTTGCTCCAACGAGTTATCTATAATGGAAAACAAATACTCGCCAGTAGGAGCCTCATACCTTTTAATAATCCCCTGTAATTCTTCCACCATAGGAATGCGAATCAGCCGATTGGTCTTTTGTCTCTCATAATAAATCACTTCTGAAATGATATTCTTCTTCAGAAGAAAGGCAATATCCACAAAAGCTATTCCTTGGGCATAGAAACTGAATAGATACAAATCTCTAGAACGCTCCAAATCCGGATATGAACTCAAATCCAACTTGCTTATAGCACGCATTTGCTCACGAGTCAAAGCACGTTTCACCGTACAGCTGGGTGAAGTTCTAACAGCACCAAAGGGGTCATTACATGCACCAGATAACCCTTCTCTAAGTGCTCTGTTGTATACAGACTTAAAATTTCTCATATAATATCGAATCGTATTCACACACACCTTCTTATCTACTAAGAATCTCTCATAACAATGTATCCACTCCCTATCAATTTCACACATATCCACTTTCTCATCACAAAATCTGGCCAAAGAATTTCGTGTACTTTTATATGCTGAAGCAGTTCCATCCTTACCAGCATACTCTTTATCTCTTATTTGTTTGTCAAAATAAGGAAGCAACTTAAACCGAGAACAGTACCTGTCTAAAGGAAAGGAAAGAGAACCATAATTCTCCTTACAACTTGAATGCACCATTCTATCTTCAAATTCCTTATAAATGCGTATGCGTTCCTCCTTCAAACGGCTATTCATGGTATTGGCCTCACAAATACTGAAAGAGGAACCTTCTACAGCACATACGACTCCATTCACATTATCAAATTCTTTAGGAAACAGACGATAACCTGTATATATTAGTTTCTTTCTACGATTTTGAATAATCTGAAATACCAAAGGATATGTACCATTCTTATAACACCTGTACATATTTAACTTCAATTTCACTGATATCATTAATACTTACTTATTATATCATGTAACATTAAATATATTTAATTTAGCATCTAATTCTGACATAAAATGTAACTTATACAGAAACAAGCCAATAGAGTCTAGAACTTCTCCTAATCAACCGAATATCACACCAACAAATGTATCTCTTGTAACTTTACTAAAGCTAAACACTGTTTTAATAATACCGATATACTTTTACCTCCGAACAAAGGAAAGACATGTGAACGGTCTTTCATTTAGCCCCTTCCATCCCCAGATATTGTTTTCTTTGCTGATCAATTGCTATCTTATTCAAGGAAACCACCACGAAGTTAGCCTGCCAGATCGGATTCCATTTCGGAGTTTCAAGAATAACTGTCCCAACTTTTCTTTCAAGAAAAATCATATACTCTTCCTGTACGTTACGGGTATAATAGCACACGAATGACAAGGCTTCATATACATTATCCACACACATGAACACCAATCACACGCTATCCGACTCTTAGCATATCCATACAGCAGTACAGTATTCGAAGCTAAAAGATAAGCCAATACTGTGCGTTCTCCTCCCTTATCAATAGAGGTAAAGACGAAAGACCTCCATACAAATGAATAAGCTTGCTTTTCTCTTTCTTATGCAGAAAGGTGACACACAAACAGTCGTCAAAGATCAGGCGGTACTCCTTCGCTTCCGAGTGGAACTGAAATATATTCCGCACCCTATCCTGCTTATGGATATCCACTATCAGATATCCCTACTAACCAGACACAATTTGTTTTTCACAATCTAACATCCCTTTCCACACATTTCCATCAAGATCCATTACACATCCCAGCTTACTTAATTAAAATTTTCAATCACTTCTTTTTCAGATATCAAATGTATAAGTGAAGTGTCCCCAAAAAGTCGGACAGTAAATTATTTAACTATATTGAAAGAGTTCGGTATTGGACCGGACTCTTTCCTTTTAATCTATATTTAATTCTTTTATTGTTGTTGTAATCAATATATTCGTCTAAAACCTTCATGAAGTCTTCTGCAGATTCGAACTTTTCAGCATAGAGCAGTTCGGATTTCATAATACCCAAAAAGTTCTCAGCCATGGCGTTGTCAAGACAATTACCTTTCCGAGACATACTTTGTAAGACATGATGCTGAGTAAGCCGCTGTCGATGACCAGAATGTTGATATTGCCACCCTTGATCAGAGTGTATAATTAGTCCGTCAAAATTGTCGAACTTAGCAAACGCCTTGTCAAGCATATCGTATATCTGCTTAAGATTGGGACTTCCGGAGAGGTTATAAGATATTATTTCACCATTGAACACATCCAATATGCGCGAAAGATACAGCTTCTCTGAACCTATATTTATCTGCGTGACATCCGTTGCCCATTTACAATTGGGAGCTTGAGCAATAAAGTTCCTATTGATTATATTTGGAGCGATCCTGCCGATCCCGCCTTTGTACGAACGGTAGCGGACCTTTCTAATTTTACTTTTAAGCCCCATAGTGCCCATCAGCCTTCGTACGGTTTTATGATTGACTGTAAAGCCTCGGGATTGCATCTCCGCTACAATGCGTCGATAGCCATAGCGACCTTTATGCTCATGTAAAATGGATTCTATCATATCTTTCTCCTCTGCATATTTATCGCTCGATTTTAAGCGTTTCAAATGATAGTCGAATATGGAACGAGCCATCTTTCTTAACCTCAATAATAAGTTAAGAGGATATTGTAACCTTAGTCCGTCGATGACTTCTGCCCATTCAGATGTGTCTGGGCTTTCTTTTCCTCGACTAAGGCCTTTGCTTTTTTTAGTAGCGCATTTTCTGCTCTCAGACGGATATTTTCTGCCTGGAGTTTCTCCAGTTCCGTCTGCGGTTCTTTCTTCTTGGGTTTACCCATATCTTTTGGCGGTTGGCCCCGACGTTGGTATTGGCAGAGTGCCGTGTAGCCCTTATTACGGGTTAAACGTACCCAGCTATCAAGCGCGGTGCGACTTATACGATAATCGATTAATACATGGGACAAAGGTACACCTTTTTCTAATATTAATCGCACGACTTTTCCCCTAAAATCAGGCGTAGGCTTTAGGTTCAGGCTTCTTAAGGCCGTCATTTCCGTAACGCTCATAAAGTCTGACCCATTCAAGAAGTTTGTTTTCATGAAGATTGTATTCTCTTAAAAGAACTTTAATGGACTTGCCGGCCTTAACTTCGCTCACTAAATAGAGCTTCCTTGTAAATGTGTACTTAATCATATAAAATAAACCCTAAAAGTGTTTTGTCTAACTTTTAGGGTTCACTTCAAACTTGACACAACCTCATTGAAAAACGAGCAATTGAAACCTGCCTATAACATACAGATTACTACAGAGAATCAGTTTATTACTCAATCTGGGGATTTGCAGACGGGCCGAAGATACGGGAACTCTAATTCCTTTTTCGAAAATTTTTCAAAAGACTTATCATAGGCAATCCTCTATAGTAGTGGCCGATGCCGGTTATGGAAGCGAACAAAACTACGAGTTTATGGAGAATACAGGTATAGAGGCTTTTGTCAAGTACAATTATTTCCACAAAGAGCAGAAGCGTGCCTAGAAGAAAGATACTTTTGCCATACAAAACCTTTACTACAACTGGGAATAGGATTATTATCCTTCAACATTTCTAAATTTTAATCTCGATGAAACAATATAAAGGCAAAAGTGTACATCTTCTCATTCTTAACACTCATTCCCTTGTTGGTTTGGTTACTGTCACTCTATTAGTCCGTTTATCACACTTGCAAAATCTATTATTCAATGTTTCTTCTTTTGTAATAGCTTTCATTGCTCTTATGTATTTGTGCAGAGATTTCTCCCTGCTGGTTAAACCTATTCTTAAAAATCAGAAACATGTATGTATTGTTTTTTAAGACTCTCTAAGGCTTTTTCCGTGACGAGGTATGTATATCGTTCGTTGCTACCAATACGTTTGATGGAGCGTGTTTCTTTGAGAACAACAGACTTATTGAAAACGATTTCATATCTGTCACCACAGCTTGTTATCAGGGAATCTACACTACGTTTGTACTTGTCCACTTCTGTTTCTCTGTATCTATCTTTAGGAATAAAAGGTTTATCTGGATCGTTTACAAAATACGCCTCTACTACTACAATGCCGTTTACATCATATACTTTCATAATCGTATTATTTTAATTTGTTTCAAACTTAATGCTCGTTTAGATTTTGAGACCAATCTTTTTTCAATCATATTCTTGTCTCTGTTCGTCGGACGACTTTTTTTAAAATCCACTTATGCCCTTATTGAGTTTATCGACCTGATCTTTTCAACAATATCAAATAGGAGATAGGATCTGCAAAACTAAAGTGAAAAATACTACCCGCAGGACTGGAGATTTTCCTCTTCACCCTTGGACACAGCCTTGCAGATGCGTACATCTCCGGAAATTCCTTCGCTGACAAGATCCTGTCCGATTCAGTAAGGGTATATAAGTACCGCTTTGAGGAGCCCGACATCAGGAACAGAGATAAAAATACGAATAGCACAAAGTCCGCTCTCTTGGAACGAAGAGGAAGGGGCAAAAGGGTGAGAAATGTGTCCTTTCTAAACCATAAAACAATCAAACAAAAAGGGAGAAAGGGCTACCGATAAAAGGGTGGTGGGGGAGGAAAAAGTCTGTTCAACATGCTATACTTCTATATACAGCAAAGTTGAGAGCTGATTGATATTAGCTAATTGGGATTACTCCTAAAACTTAAATCGCAATACAATAGTTTCAAAAAAAGATGAAAGAGGATATAAGTACAATCTTCTTTTCGTTATCTTTGACAGAGTATAGAAATAAAATTCATTTCCTCCCTAATCCTTTAAGATAGTTTTAGGCGGAAGAGAAAAGTAATAACACACATTAGATATGTATTTAACGTTTAAGCTAAAAGAAGATGAAAACAAAAGAAGAATATATTGTTATGCTTAAGAAGTTCAAAGAGAAGCATGCTTCCAGATATGGCATCCGTTCTATCGGAATTTTTGGTTCGGTAGCTCGTGGAGAGAATCGACTAGATAGTGATGTGGATGTATTTGTTGATTTGGAAGAGGCAGATCCTTTTGTCATGTTTGATATTCGTGAAGCACTACAATCTTTATTTGGCTGTAAAGTCGATTTAGTTCGATTAAGACAAGGCTTACGTAGTTCACTACTCAAAAGAATAGAAAAAGAAGGAATCCCTGTTTAATATAAAAATGATTGATTTGAACCATAAATTTCCGATAGAGATACAGACCTTTGAGAGACTCCGTAAGGGTGAGTACCTGTATGTAGATAAAACAGCACTATTGTGGAAAATAGCTTCCACCAGTACTCCATATTTTCTGAGTCACCCCCGTCGATTTGGCAAAACTCTATTACTTTCCATTTTCGAAGCATATTTCAAAGGAAAAAAAGAGCTATTTGAAGGACTTGCCATAGAGAAATCAGAGACGGAGTGGAAAGAGTACCCGGTGTTATACCTGGATCTAAATGCCACCAAATACGATTCGCCTCAGGCGTTACATGCGATATTGAGTAGCTAGTTGACACAGTAGGAATTAAAGTACAGACATGGGGTGGATGAAGAAACCTTGTCACAACGCTTTATCGGTGTGATCCGCCGTGCATCTGAACTTATCGCCCGAGGGTAGTCATGCTGATTGACGAGTATGACAAGCCTCTTTTGCAGGCATTGGACAATGGGGAATTGCTGGATGAATATTGTAACACTTTGAAAGCGTTTTATGGAGTATTGAAGAGTACCGACCGCTATCTGCGTTTTGTTCTCCTGACTGGGGTAACAAAATTCGCACAAGACAGTGTATTTAGTGATCTAAACCAACTGAACGATATCAGCCTCGATTTTGCGTACTCTACCATATGTGGAATCACGAGAGAAGAACTTATAACAACTTTTGTATCCGAATTGAGGCAACTATCGAAAACAAACGATATGAGCCAAGAAAAAGTAATGGAAACAATGTCCCGGAAATATGAGGGGTATCACTTTCATCATATGAGAAGAAGAAATAGAAAGGACTCTCCATAGAGAGCAGCGCCTCTATTTACAATTACCTCTACCTATACCCTTACTTTTCTTTTGCAACTAACAGTAGTCATCCTTTTAAATACTTATTGATACATCTACGGTCCCAATTAATCCCCTGTTTTACAACTTTAGCCGGAACACCCGCAATAATTACATTAGGCTCATTAAATACCCTTGTTACGATACTCCCCCAACCAATAATACTATTATCAGAGACTTTCACATTTTTACAAACCTTCACATCTTTTCCGATCCATACATGCTTACCTATTACGATACTCTTAGCAAAATTTATCGGCTCACCTTCTAAATTCGTTATCGTATGTGCGTCGGTACACCATATATCAACGCCCCAGCTCAACTGACTATCGTCTCCAATACTGATGCACGAATCATCTTCTTGCAAATATAATGTAACGCCATTAATTACTACACGATTTCCAATATCTACCCGACAATTATTAGCCATTCTTGAAACACCGGATCCCAGTCCCGGAAGTTGCCCAATAATAAGCTTCAATCCCGTCATACCCAATATGGTAGAATAGCGTAAAATAATCGTCCCTATATTTACTATATTATTATCTCCTTTTACAATCAGAAGAAATCCATCACTTAGCAACAATTCTTCCGCACTATCTTCAGAATCGCAATACATTGAAATGTGATTGTTATTCCCAATGATCGTTATGTTAGCTTGATTTATAATCCTATTAAACCGTTCGTTCTGAGAAGCCATACAGTCAATCCGATTATGTGGGAAAATCAATGTAATTTCATTATTTTGACCATTAACATGTTCCATATCATTCTAAATCCTATAGTTTACATTCGTAGCAATACAGCTTTTACTCCTTTCTGCCAAATGTACGAAAAGGAATAGCTTCACATTCATTAGCCTACTCCTGATCTTCTTCATTTTAAGTAAATTAACGATTACAACAATAAACCGAAAGCAAATGATCCTCTCAAAGCAAATATCAGAGGAAAACAAGTATGGCAGGAAAGACAGGCACGATGAAAAGACTAATGCTTTTTACTCAAAAAAGCTATCGGGAGAATCTAATTTATAATGCATTGTAAATCCGATGAGGTACATATAGGACAAGCCTTAAAAACGAAAAACTTCCTCACTTCTAAAATATGCGCATATGTTTTTATACTTTTGCATTTATAATTCAACTAAAAAAATCATATGCAGCCCGGATCTTTAGGAACTTTCATCCTATTACTGTTTATCACAACCTCTTGCCGGAATAAGGAAACGCAGTTCTATCCCGTACCTATGGACTCCATAAATCTTATAGCCCCAGAAAAGCCACAACCGATTGCAGCCAAAAGTCAAACAGCTCTTTATCTGGACTCAATCGGACTGGTAAATATCTCCGAACTCGACTCTACATTCATAATCAACCTGATGTATGCCACCCCGGATAATTTCACCGGTCAACTTCTTTATGGTGATTTGAAAGAGGCATATCTCCATCCGGACGCAGCTAAATCCCTTTTGCAGGCACACCTGTTACTCAAAGCAGAGCATCCTGGTTATCGCCTGGTGATTTATGATGCAGCACGTCCGATGTCCGTTCAGAAAAAGATGTGGGATGTTGTAAAAGGAACCTCTAAATATTTCTATGTATCTAATCCGGCACGAGGAGGAGGACTGCATAATTATGGCCTGGCAGTAGACATCAGCATAGTAGACTCTCTCGGGCACCCACTTTCTATGGGAACCGAAGTTGATTATATGGGTGCAACATCGCATATTACAAACGAAGCAGAACTCGTGAAAAAGGGAAAAATAACGCAACAAGAACGTGAAAACCGAATTCTACTAAGAAGAGTCATGAAAGGTGCAGGATTCCGTGCACTCCCCAGCGAATGGTGGCACTTTAACCTGTGCAGCCGAGACGAAGCAAAACAAAAGTATAAACTTATAAACTAAAATAAGATATGTACCTTTCTCCGGAAACAGTCCTGTTTATCCGGGAGCATCGCAATGACGATATACGCTCCCTCGCATTACAGGCAAAGAAATATCCCCAGGTTGACATGTCCTCTGCTATCGTCCAGATAGCCGGATGGCAAGCCGCCGCTTCAAAAATACCAAGTTGGCATGCTACGGAAAACCTTCTTTATCCACGTCATTTATCATTGGAGCAATGTTCATCGGAAATCACCGCACTCTACAAAGCCTCACTGGCGCAGGGAGAAACGCTGGTCGATCTTACGGGCGGATTCGGTATTGATTGTGCTTTTCTCGCAGCCCGGTTCAAAACAGTCACCTACATCGAACGCCAAAAAGAACTTTGCGAGATTGCCGCTCACAATTTTCCATTATTGGGATTAAAGCAGATCCGGATACAAAATGCCGACGGAGTAGAGTACTTGCAAACAATGTCGCCCACAGACTGTATCTTCCTGGACCCGGCACGCCGCAATGAACATGGCGGAAAAACAGTAGCCATATCCGACTGTGAACCTAATGCAGCCGCACTGGAGGAATTATTGCTCGAAAAAGGGCAACAGGTTATAATCAAACTTTCCCCAATGCTCGACCTTTCTCTGGCTATACGGGACATGAAGCATGTTTCTGAGGTCCACATTATCTCCGTCAACAACGAATGTAAGGAACTGTTGTTAATGTTGCGGTCCGAAAAGACATCTCCGACGATCCTGCCTACCCTATCGCAGCCTATCGTCTGCATCAACTTTGCAAACCGAAAAATACAGAGTTTCGTCTTTACGCGCGAAGCAGAGCAGAGCACCGATTGCTCTTACACCCATAAAATAGGTACTTACTTGTATGAACCCAACGCCTCTATTCTCAAAGCCGGTGCTTTCCGCAGCATCGCTTCTGCGTTTCATTTAAGCAAGCTCCATCCCAACAGCCATCTCTACACCTCGGATGAACGGATAGAAGAATTTCCAGGCCGAATCTTCCGGGTGACCGGCTACTCAGGCCTCAACAAAAAAGAACTGAAGAATCTCTTAAATGAAGTGGATAAAGCCAACCTCACTGTCCGCAACTTCCCACAATCTGTGGCAGAACTACGAAAACGGCTAAAAATAGCTGACGGAGGTGATATCTATCTGTTTGCTACTACCCTGAACGATGAAAGAAAAATCATCATCCGATGTGAGAAAGCATAAAATGAAGAGAGGCAACGTCGTCCCGACGCTGCCTCTTTCTCTCAATCAATTTATAGAAACTGTTTGTCCCAACGAATAAATCTCGTCTGACTGCCCATAAGGCTTTTCTTTCAACATCCCCTGGACTTTAACCACAATCCTGTATTTCGATTCAGGTTCTTTCAGTGTATATTCCCACGAAGTAGGCTCACCTTCCAAAGAAATCTGATGCTCTAACACCGCCCCCTTGTAAACCTGAACATAAACGGATAAAGGACGTTCCACCTCTTCCGGAATCGCTGTAGGCAATTTCCATTCAATCAAAGCTTCATTATCAGGTGATAGTGACGATTTCAAGTCGGTCACCGGGGGCAAAGAAACCCCATCCTTGAAATCAATGATATCGCGATCCTGACAACCTGTGACAGCAAGTATACAAAGCATCACAGAGAAAAAATATAGTATTCTTTTCATAATCGTCTGTTTTTTATTAGTAACCCGGATTCTGTATATAATTTCCTTTCGCCCAGTTCATCTGTTGCTGAGGAATAGGCTTATATTCATCTCTTCCTGCAACAAAGACAGCATTATTCATCCACGAGAAGCGAGTTTTTTCTTTCTTGAAATAAGCATTCATCGTAGGTTCCAGAATTCCCCATCTTTGCAGATCGAAGAAACGTCTTCCCTCACATGCCATTTCAAGACGATTCTCAAACATCAGTGCTTTCCATGCATACTCTTTGGTCCATGCAGCCTCGTCAGTATATAAACTAACTTTATAATTCATATAAGGAGTACCGTCTGCCATCAATAGACGGATTCTACTGTTATTGGCACGTTCGCGTAGCTTATTGATGATAGGACGAGCTTCTTTATGGCGATCCAACTGAATCAGAATTTCAGCTTTCCACAATAAAACTTCAGCATAACGTATTTGTTTCACGTTCATTGAGTTGCGGTTTACAATGATACAATCGCAACCGGCAGGTACCAATTCCTTAACAGATTTCAGATAACCATAATCACCGGGGCTTCTGGAAGCCTTCTCTTCATACAACAAGTCCGGATTATATTTATAAGGATATCCCGGAATGGCTGCTGTATGACTCAGACGAGGATCGAAAGTATTTTCACTGAAATACTCTTTGAATCTTCCTTTCAGTTCCGCATCATTAAACGTATCGAACAAAGGCAAACCATCTTTATCAGTTCTGAAAGCATTTGCCATATTAAAACTCATCTTATGGAAGTCACAACATGGGAAATAAGGTTCCCAGGAAGGAGCATTCAATTCTGCACCATTGTTTGTATTTCCACCACTTGATGTTCCGTCGTTGATAGAATACTGGATTTCCCAAATTGCTTCTTTGGTAGCATTATCATATTCCGGCAAGAAGTTTTCGGCAAAGTCTTCACATAAACCTACATTTCCACCTTCCTGATCGGTGATCTGGTTAATATAAACCAGAGCGCGTTCCAGAATCGCCTTATCTACCTCAACCACCTGATGTCTTTCATCTTGCTTGTATGCCATGAACAACAACGCTTTGGCAGCCATAGCCCGTGCAGCATTCTTATTGATACGGCCTATTTCTTCCTGCTTTTCAGGCAACAATCTGACAGCTTCTTCCAGATCGGCCACAATATGCTCCCACAAATATGTATCATCAGTACCATTGGGCCGGTTCGAGATATTGGTCACATCTTCCACCGTTCTTCCGTTCTCTTCATCTACCCAAGGAATATATCTCCACAGAGTCTTCATAAAGAAATAGGTAGCTCCGCGCAGGAATTTCACTTCACCGGTACGTACGCCCTTCAACGGATAGTTTTCATCGGTAACTTTAGACAGGGCATAGAGTGCCAGATTGTATCTGGATATCGCTACATATCCCTTGAACCAAGGTCCGTCATTATTGCCTACATTAGCGGTCACAGAAGAGAAAACTTCCATATCGTGCCAGGCAGACTGGTCACTTACACCCGACCCGCCTTTGTAAGCATCGTCCGACCGGATGGAACCATGCATCCACCATGCATGAGCTTCCGACCAGGGCAGATAAGGGATCAGCGAATAGCACGGAGTCACAAAATCATCAATATGTTCAGGCTTTCCTAATAATAAATCATCAGCCAGCACCCCTTTAGGGTTAATATTCAATTGGTCGGCACAGCTCGTCACCAACAAGGAAAGCAAAAGGGCAGATGACAGAAATAAACTATAAAAGGTTTTCATACTATTTCTATTTAAAAGGTTATATTAACTCCAACTGTAGCGGTAAATGGAATGACATAGCCAAAGTCACGGATTTCAGGATCGGGACCCGAGAAGCGGTTGCTATCCCACCATTTCTTGATGGTGAACACATTGTTAGCCGAAACATAAGCACGCAAACGGCTGATCATGGCTTTCTTCACCAGGCTTTCCGGGAAAGTGTATCCCAATTCCACAGTTCTCAGCTTCAGGTACGAACCATCTTTGAGGAAATACGTAGATGTACGCTTTTCATCATTGGTGTTACGAGTAGACAGAGCCGGAATGTTAGAATCCGGATTCTGGGGAGACCAGGCATTAAATACGCCTTTCAGGTGATTGGTATTATTCACATCCTGAATGTTCCAGAAGTCACTGTATTCAATCCATGAATCCCAAACATCTCCGCCATGCACACCCTGGAAGAAGAGAGCCAAATCTACATTCTTATATGAAGCCTGAAGGTTCAAACCATAAGTAAAGTCCGGATCGCTGACACCAATCCACGTACGGTCATAATCCTGAGTAATGCGTCCGTCGCCATCAAGGTCCTTGTAACGGATACGTCCCAAGCCTTTTCCAGCCTGTTGCGGTGAGTTGTCCACCTCTTCCTGAGTTTTGAAAATTCCGTCTGCCACATATCCGTAGACAGAGTTACGAGGACGTCCGATAATATCGTCCAACATACCGTTTCCACCATATACACTTCTCACGTTGTCAGGCAATTCGGTAATCTTATTCTTGAAGGTAGCAAGGTTTCCCGTAATGCTGTAACTAAATCCGGACGGAAGGTTATTCCGGTATGTCAACAAGATTTCAACTCCTCGATTTTCCATGCTCGGACCATTCACATAAGTATCTCCACCCTCACCAAACGCACCGATATAAGGGGGTAAATAAAGCATATCGGTTGTTTTCTTATAAAAATAGTCGATAGTTCCGACCAGGCTCTGATTGAAGAAACCGAAATCGATACCGTAATTGGCCTGTGTCACCGTTTCCCATTTCAGTGTCGAATTACCGGTGAGGTATTTGCGGAAACCAGACTGTAAAGAACCGCTTTCCTGTCCGTTCATAGCATAAGAAGTTCCGTTATAATCGGCTACATAGCTGCTTTGCAGGTATCCACTCGGGATAGCCGAGTTACCGTTACGTCCCCAACTGAATCTTAATTTCAGATCCGAAAGAAAATCTACATTCTCAAGGAACGGTTCGTTCTTGATTCTCCATCCCAGCGAAAATGCCGGGAAAACTGCCCAACGGTTATCAGCACCGAACTTGGAAGAACCGTCATAACGTAACGTTGCCGATGCCAGATATTTGGAAGCATACGAATAGTTAAACTTACCGAAGTATGACAACAGAGCATAAGCATCACCCGAACCGGTAGCCTCTGTAATCTTGTCGCCGGTAGCCGCACTCAAATAAGCATAGTCTCTGTCTTCCAGAGTCAAGCCGTCTTTCCGTGCATAGAACGCTTCGCTTTCAGCCTTCGTAAATTCCATTCCGACTACAGCTCCTATCGAATGTTTTCCAAACTGACCGTTGTAGTTAATCTGGTTGGTCCATTGGTATTCAAGGAAATGGGTCTGATCATTGCGGACATAATTAAATTTTTCATCACGTCCCGAACCATCTGCTTCACTCCACTTTTTATCGACCGCGCGATAGTATGAACCGCGATAGTCTACACCGAACGATGTTCTCAGATTCAAACCTTTGATAATCATCAAATCGGCATACGTATTACCAATTACCTTCAGGAACTTATTGACATTGTCTTTCCCCAGGATAAGGTCCTTCACCGGATTACGATAATCGTCCATACCCACGTCGAGAGAGGCACCACCCCAGCCACCGGTTTCGGTATATACAGGAATGATAGGGGGTTCATTCGCTGCAAGCTGAGTATGATTGGCTTCGCGATAGTTCATGTAGTTCAACTCCAGATTCTCACCTACTTTCAAACGACCATTCAATAAATCGTATTCCGAATTCAAGCGGGCCGAATATTTCTTCCAGAAGGTTTCAATCTGAATACCTTCCGTATTTTCATAACCCAGGTTGAAGAAAGTACGTGATTTATCAGTACCACTCGATACTGAGATCTGATGATTCTGCGATACTCCGGTGCGAGATATTTCGTCGATCCAGTTAGTATCGGCCGAGCGCATAGTCTTGGCTGTATTCAGCCATTCCACCGGTTTCACGGAGTTAAGCACCGGATAACCGTTACCGTCATAACTCCAGTCGTAATCGAAGAAACGAACACTCTGTTTGATCTCACCCAGTTTGTCATCGTTGGCATACGCCTGCCAGATGGCACGTCCATATTCTTCAGTATTCAGTAAGTCGGGTTTATTAACCCACTTGGAAAACTGTACACGACCTTCGTAGCTGATTTTCGATTCACCCTTTTTACCCTTCTTTGTTTCGATAATGATCACACCACCGGCAGCTCTCGAACCATAAATACTGGCCGAGGCAGCATCCTTCAACACCTGAATAGATTCAATATTCGCCGGGTTGATGTCCCTCAAGTTGTAATCGCCTGCCAATCCGTCGAGTACGATCAGCGGGTTGGGTTGTGCATTCAATGACGTAAGTCCGCGAATCTGTATCGAAGCATTTCCACTGGGGCTACCATCGGCAGTAATAAATACACCCGGCAATTTTCCCTGCAAAGACTTCAGTGCGTTAGTCGAAGGATTCTGAGCCAAATCCGAGGTATTAGCAATGGCAACCGAACCGGTCAGATCGGCTTTGCGCTGCGTCATATATCCGGTCTGGATAACCACCTCGCCCAACATCGTGGCATCATCGGCCATCACCACGTCGATCTTGCTTAATCCCTTCACAGCTTTCTCTTGTGTAGCCTTTCCAATAAATGAGAATACCAGAATATCTTTATCCGAATTCACATCAACCGAATACTCACCATTCAGATTCGTAATCGTACCTTTCGAAGTGCCCTTTACCGACACGTTTACTCCGATCAGCGGGTCACCTGTTTCCTTTTCGGTCACCGTACCCGTAATGACTTTCACCTGGCTGATATCCAGATTGCCTGCGTATGCCATCATTGTCCCCGAGAACAAGACAACCACCCAGACCAAAAGCCTTCTCAACACTTCTTGCAGCCAGTCACTTCCGGAGGCCACAAGGCAAGGTCTTTCATGTTTCATATTCACCAATTAGATTTAATTAAAAATTTAAATAATACTATCATATGTTTTTCAGTTTGCCGAAGCTTCGACAGCAGGCAGCAGCTGCCGGCGGGCTTCTTCAATACCTGAAGTTCCAAATACCTGTGCCTCCGGATCACCATACCAGTAAATGGTAGTGGCATAATCAACCTCACCCCGTTTCCATCCCAGCATTTCAATATCGAACTTAAAGCTCTTATTGAAAGGGATGCCATCCAGATGGCGGGTGCGATAGAAAGCATTATAACCGTGAGAGCTTTCCAAATCGGCTCTCGGAGCTCCTCCGAATGGAGTATAGAAAGGCACTACCGGTGCCCAAGAGCTATTATAGTAGTCTTCCGTACCTGTGCCGAAATGTGAAGGGAAAGTATCATCGTCTACCCAAATCTTCTCGTCACCTTCGCCATACCACAACGGAGCATGATTGTACAGTGAAAGTAAATCACCTTTATAGACACCCTTTCCTTTCAGTGTAGCGAAGTTCCATTCTACACACTGATCGGCCTCTTCGGGTTTATCATGGATGTAGATACCGTTCTCCTGCCTCCATGAAGCATAGAAATACAATGACCGGTCTTTATTCCACTTCAACGGAGCCACGTTTACCTCCAGTTCAGCATCAACCGGCTGGGAAGAAAGGTTCAGTACTTTCAAGACTCCCGCTTTGCGGTAAGGCATCAACCAGCGACTGGAGATGTTCCCTTTCCCGTCGGACGTCAGATACCAACTATCTACTTTGGGAGCACCCATACCACCTCCGGAGAAATCACTCAAGGGCACCCATACGGTCTGTTTCCCATCGAATGTGGCACTGAATACCAATTCCCGCATCAATTGCGCATATTGCTCCGGATTATCAACACGGATATTGAACTTCACTTCATACACCGCATTTTCACCTGTCGGCAGCGGAATGGTCAGTGAATCGGAAGAAAGAAGGTTCTTATTCTCCCGGATCATTTCACCTTTACGTCCGGCCGTCGGATGAAGAAGACGATCATCTACTTCAGCTATTTTCTGTGCTGCTCTCTCTACCACTTCTTTTGAGAAAGTCTCCACCTGTGTACCCTCCGGATATTTACGGAAGTTGATGTGGTAATATTTTGGAGTAGGATTCACTCCCGGCTCGTCTTCGAACGTCACTTTACATCCACTGGCATACGGGATAGGCAGGAACAGGGTATTTCCTCCCTTGCCTTCGGGCGTATAGCTGGTGTGTGCCTGCAACATTCCCTTTCCCAATCCGGGCACATTGATCCGCATCAGGTCGTAAGCAGGAATGATCCAGCCCGGCTGGTCGGAACCATCGAAATAAAACCTCCATGTACCGCGTTTGTCAATAGTAGTAATCCAGATACGGGTGATAGCCCCCGGTCCGACTTCGTCGAACATTACTTTCTCGATACGGCCTGCTATCGTATCTACCCGCTTGATTCCAAACCCATCGCTATTGGCAAACCAACCGGCAGAATCGGGTGATACCGATGCACGGTCATAACTACTTTCCTGACGACAAGTATAAGAGGGAACCGGATATAGCGCCTGCTCCTCCACCGATACCATTTCGTCCAACAGCGTTTCCAGTGTTACCGGCTTATCCGACACTTGGGAGCCGCATCCCCACGAACAGAACAAGAGTCCTGCGCAAACGGACAACCATACATTTCTTTTACTTTGTTTCATACTTATATCCAATTTTGTGTTTATTATATTTTCGAGAAAGCATGTTCTTCTTTCGCGGTCTTTTCAGCTTCTTTATCCACTCCCAATTCTTTTTCTATTGCCTCCAGCGACTTTCCTTTAGTCTCGGGCACACAAAATAAAATGAATGCGAATGCAGCGATGCTGAAAACAGCAAAGATTCCGAATGCGACCGATCCGCCCAGGTTATTCAGTATCCAAGGAAAAAACTGAACGGTGAGGAACGTACATAACCAACTGACTCCGGTAGAGAGTGACATGGCCGTTCCACGGATACGGGAAGGATAGATTTCGGAAGTTACCACCCACATCAGCGGTGCCAGCGAAGCTGCAAAGAACCCGATGTAACACAGAACGGCTATCAATGCGCCGATGCCATTGGCAGCAGGTACAACAAAGGTGTAGACCAAATAAAGCAACGAAAGACTCATTCCCAAGCTTCCGGCGAGAAGCAGGATTTTGCGTCCCACTTTATCGACCAGCCATACAGCAATCAGGGTAAACAACAGATTCACCACGCCCACCAGGATGGATTGCACAAGAGCAATATCCCCGGCAACACCTGTCATCTCAAAAATAGAAGGAGCGTAATTAATAATGACGTTAATACCCGTAATTTGCTGTAAGGCGGCCAGTATAGAACCTATGAAAACCACTTTAGCCAAGTTACCCTTAAACAATTCTGTTACCTTTATCCTATCTCTACCTTCTTGTGTGTTTGTGTCGGACACGGTCATCTCACCGGCTTCCAGGTTCAGTTTACTGGCCACCTGTCTGGCTCTGCCTGCTTTTCCGCGGGCCGAAAGCCATCGCGGACTCTCGGGCAATATAACCAACAGTAGCAGGTAGGCTACACTAAAGAAGAACGGGAATCCCAGCATCAGGCGCCAGTTCCGCTCGTAGTCCAGCAATATATAATCTACAATATAAGCAATCAGAATTCCTATCACAATGGCCAGTTGATTGTAAGAGACCAGTGTTCCCCTCAACCGGGCAGGAGAAATCTCGGATATATAGATAGGTGCTACGGCAGAAATCACGCCGATCCCCAGCCCACATACCAGACGAAAAACCAGCAGTGAAACCAGATTGACAGACAATGCGCAACCTAAAGAAGAAACAATAAAAAAGATAGCTGACGAGAACATCACTTTCTGCCTGCCATAACGGTCACTGAAACCTCCTCCCAGCAAAGCACCACAAAGGCAACCTACGGTCAGAATACTTACCACCAATCCCAAAGCCATATCATCCAACATGAATTGTTCCTGTAAGAAAGGAACGGCTCCGGAAATACCTGCCATATTTAATCCCACAATCAATCCACCAAAGACGGTGATAAAGGTATATAGGAATAAAGGTTTGTTCTCTCTGTTCATTTTGATTTTAAATTTATAGTAGTTATACGATGTGTGATTGTTGATGCAAGGTTAGCCAGAATAGTACAGAAGCGATATAACGCAGGAAACAAATAATATAAGAATGGTAACATCCGGCAAAAATACCGGCAGACTATCAATGCGGTTACCCAAGGATGTAACGAAAGGATAAAGCTAATAATGAAGCATTTGGAAAAAATGATTCTTGTAATAAGTGGATTGTGTTTTATCAAAAGGAAGGTAACGTTTCAAAAGACGTTCGTTTTTTGAAACACGGTCTTTACTCTGTGCACTGAATACAAAAAGAAGAGATAAATGCCTGATAATTAAAGCAATGCAAAAAGATTTGCACAGATGAAAAAAGCAGCTTATCTTTGTTGCATCAGACGAACGTCTTTTGAAACGCCACCGTGTATTCAAGACCGTTATATCTGATTGTAATACACAAACTTACGCATAATAAAAGTTGTATCAGACAGTCTTACGGACTTATACGAGATGTATAGGTTCGCAATGAGTCTTTGATATAATTATTCACTTTAATATCATAGTATATGAATAGAACTTTTATTATGCGAGAGTGTCTCGGTAAAGCCTTATGGCTGTTTTTGTGCCTTTCGGTGGCAGGATGTGCTGAAGATGACGGGATGCCACATTTATCTCCTGACAGCGGGGATACTACCGACGAGTTAATCCCCATCGATGTCTGTCTGACAGGTGACAATAACTATCACTCTTCTTCTTTTAACAACGCTTCAACCCGTAACCATCCTCCCTTGATCGCCGAATGGGTGGGGGTAAAAGCTTTCTCCCCCACACGCACAGGAGAGCAACCGGACTATGACGGTCCCCGGATAGCCTCGATGGAACTGACGGAAGATACCCTGCCCCATGTAAATACCCGTGCAACCGTACCTGCAGGAGTTTATTTCCGGCTGATTGTTTTCCGGAAGTCCGGAGATAGCTATGTCTTCCAGTCGGCCGCCGATTACACCTCAAATGGTACGGGCACTCCTGTACTCAAACAAGGGAAATTGCTGACACGCTCGGGAACGATACGTGTAGTGGGTTACTCCTTTAATACCGCTACAGCTGCCGATTTGGGAACTATGCCTTCCACGTATGCCTACAACAGCAGCACAGTGTCTATCCCTAATATGAGCAAAGACTTCATGACCTTCGATTCCGGAGATATAACGAATGTAAATAGCCTCAGCCACAACCTTCCGGTGAGTTTCAGTCAGGAGTTGTGCAAACTGACAATTACCATTAGTCCCACCGGATACCCGAGCAATACGATCAGTAATTGCACGGGTGTATACGTAAAGCAAGGAGGAAACTCCACATCATGGACAATCGGTCCCTCGACCAATGTGGTAGCCGCCAATACGAATAATACGACCGCATTCAATCCGAACACGACCTTGAGTACAACCATACGTATGGTTCCATTTGCAGGGGCCAGAACGATTACAGTGCATTTCAATACGCTGACGGTAGGCGGACGGATTGTGAACAACAACACTGAAATCACCTCCACCCAAAGCGTACAACTGAAAGAGGGAAGGAGTTATACGATGAAAGTACAGTTTAAGAAAGCCATCGGAATTAATGTGCCATCCGGGAGTATCAATTTAACTACAAATGGTTGTTCTTCAACTGATAAAACAGATTTAGCTAAACTGACTTGGGCAGATGGAAATCTGAAAAGCACAGGATCTTCTAATTATGTTTGGACCACATTTACAGATTATGGATATTATTATACATGGTATAGCACATATACAGGAAATACAAGTCTTAACAATACTGATCCGTGTACTAAACTTAACGCTAACACCTATGGAACAGGGTGGCGTACCCCTTCCAAAAACGAGATGGACAAATTATCAAGATGTACGAATAAAACTGTTGTGACCAACGGAGGTAATAAAGGATTTTGGTTTATGAATTCAACAGTAGGACTTTTTTTACCATTTGGTGGATCATTTGCTTCTAGTGTAGGAAGTCAGATGAATCCTCCAAGCAGTGCAGGTTCAGAAGGGTGTTACTGGTGCAGTGATGCTAATAGTTCAGCATATGGTTACCTACTATATTTAACTATTAGTGGTGACTCCCGAACGGGATATTTTCCCAAAGGTAATGGACAGCTTGTCCGTTGCGTGAAAGGTACCAAACAATAATATTCACTTTTTTAAAATAGATAAATCATGAAAACCGAACTCAAAGGCTGGCTTGCGGACAATACCGTGACCACCGACA
>OGUJ01000321.1_pt1 | contig 38415 bp, 34 predicted proteins | sample 1573661 | NCBI WGS metagenome assembly OGUJ01 (sample SAMEA2581933, study PRJEB24529) | metagenome | biome: Human gut stool | place: China | collected 2011
GGGAGATGGGACTGCCCGGGGAGCGGGAGCTGCGGGGCCGGGGGGTGGCGTACTGCGCCACCTGCGACGGCATGATGTACCGAAATAAAACAGTGGCGGTACTGGGTGGAGGGAACAGCGCTGTGGCGGACGCACTCTACCTGTCCAAGCTGTGCAGAGAGGTCTATCTGATTCATCGCCGGGATACCCTGCGGGCCTCGAAGGTGTACATGGACGCGTTGAAGGACAGCGGTATCCAGATCCTGTGGAACAGCCGGGCAGTGGGGCTCCTGCGGGATAAGCGGGTGAGCGGCCTGGTACTGGAGGATGTGAGGACCGGGGCACGGCGGGAGCTGGCCTGTGAGGGCATCTTTGTGGCCATTGGCCGGGTCCCGGATACAGAGCTCTTCCGGGGGCAGGTGGAACTGGACGAGCAGGGGTATATCAAGGCTGACGAGACGACCCGCACCGGGCTGCCGGGGGTCTTCGCCGTGGGGGATGTGCGGACCAAGCCCCTGCGGCAGATCGTGACCGCCACGGCGGACGGGGCGACGGCCTCCCATTTTATCGAACAATACCTCATGGAAGAAAACAGATAAAAAGCAGGCAGGAGCCCCCACGGTTTTCCGTGGGGGCTCCTGCCCTTATCCTTTCCCAATAGGAGGGGGTGTCACATAGAGGACAGCAGCCCCTCCAGCTCCTCCTTTGAGAAGTGGTAGACCTTGTCGCAGAACTGACAGGACAGGTCGGCCTGTCCCTGCTCCGCGATGAGGGAGGAGAGCTCCTCACGTCCCATGCTGATCAGCGCTCGGGACACCCGCTCCCGGCTGCAGCTGCACCGGTACTCCACCGGGTGGGTCTCCAGGACCTCCAGCTGAAAGTCAGAGAGCACCTCTTCCAGCAGGCCCTGGGCGTCCAGCCCGCGGGAGAGGGCGTGGCTCACAGAGCCCACCCGGCGAACGCCGGCCTCGATCTTGTCGATCAGGCCCTCCTCTGCGCCGGGCAGCAGCTGGATCAGATAGCCGCCGGCGGCCAGGACGCTCTGGTCCCGGTCCACCAGAACTCCCAGGGCGCAGGCGGTGGGGATCTGCTCGCTTTCCACAAAGTACATGGCGATGTCGTCGGCGATCTCCCCGGAGAACAGGCCGATAGAGCCGATATAGGGTTCCTTCAGTCCCAGGTCCTTGATGACGGTGAGACTGCCGTCGGTGCCCACGGCGGCCCCCACATCCAGCTTACCGGGGACCTTCTCCATCAGCTCTACATGGGGATCCTGCACATAGCCCCGCACGTTCCCGCCGCAGTCGGAGACAGCCAGAATGGTGCCCAGGGGCCCGCCGCCCTTGATCTGGAGGGTGAGGGCGCCGTTGTCCTCTTTCAGCATATCCCCCATCATGGAGGCGGCCAGCAGGGTGCGGCCCAGGGCGGCGGTGGCCACGGGGAGCAGGGTGTGGATGGTGCGGGCACGCTCCACCAGGTCCCGGCCGGTGATGGCGACAGCTTTGACCGAGCCGTCGGCGGTGATGGCGCGGATGATATGGTCGGACATGATCAGACTTCCTTTCGTGCGGTGAAGAAGATGCGGTCCTCCCCAGGCTTGGGGGGACGGTGCTTCAGATTTCCATATTGCTTGATCTGGGTGAACCCGGCGTCGCGGAGATAGCTGGTCAGCTCCTCCGGCGTGTAGGCCCGCTCCTCGTGGAGCTCCTCTCCCCGCTCCCACAGGCCGCTCTCCTCCTCCAGGCGGAAGATGTCCATGAAGTAGGAGCAGACCCGGCGGCGGCGGGAGTACTCTGCCCGCCAGACGCAGTAGGCGTCCTCCGTCTCGTCCAGAAAGACCTGGCCATCCAGGCCCTCCAGCTTGGCGGGGGTGTTGACGTCAAAGAGGAACAGCCCGCCGGGCATGAGGAACAGGTGGACCCGCTGAAAGGCCCTCCGCAGCTTTTTCGGGTCGGTGACATAGTTGATGCTGTCCAGACAGCACACGCAGGCGTCGATGGTGCCATACAGGTCCAGCTGATCCATGCTCTGGCACAGAAAAATGGGGGCGATCCCCTCCGCATCCCGGTTCTTTTCTGCGGCCTGGGCCAGCATGTCGGGGGAGAGGTCCACCCCGATCATCTCATATCCCCGCAGGGACAGCTCGCGGGTGAGGGAGCCGGTGCCGCAGGCCAGATCCAGCACAGTGGAGCCGGGCAGGCCCGCCCGTTCAAAGTGGCGCTGGATGTATTCGGCCCAGGCGGCGTAGTCCACATCGGTGGTGAACTCATCGTAGCAGCCGGCCAGAAATCCATAGCTGTTCATTCCTGACGCTCCTTCAGACGGGGGATGACGGCCTGATAGCCATCGGCGCCGTAGTGAAGACAGCGGTTGACGCGGCTGATGGTGGCGCTGGAGGCGCCGGTGCGCTCCAGGATGTCACTGTATATCAGCCCCTGGTCCAGCAGCATGGCTACCTCCATCCGCTGCTCCATAGCTTTCAGCTCGGACACGGTGCACAGATCCTGAAAAAAGCGGCGGCACTCATCCACGTCCTGTAAAGACACGATGGCTCGGTACAGAGTGTCACTGGATTCCTTCTCTAAAAATTTAGACATATTGGGTGCTCCTTCTCCAGAGAAAATCTTGCCTCCCGGCGGCCCAACAAGGTCCCGCCGCGCTCTTTTATATTTTAACAGGCTAATCTATGAAAGTAAACGGGGAGTGAAGAAAAAAATCAAAAACCGGCCGCTCAAATGCGGCCTGCGGAGGTTTTGACATGAGCGAACGGGAATATAAAGCGCTGCGCAGTGTACCGGCTTCCACCTGGATGGAGGGCTTTTGTGTGACCAAGCAGATGGAAAAAGCCTGCATGTGCCTCATGAGCGGCGAAGTGTCGGTGACCGCCCAAAGTCAAGCCGTCAGCCGAGCGCATAGGTTCCCTCTGTCAGTGGCAAGCTGTCAGCACGGCAAGCGGGACAGTATCGGAACGCCCACAGAGGTATTTGCCGCTGTGGGCGTTGCTTTACCCGTAAAATAGCCATATAGAACCATCAAGGAGGAGTACCATGAGCGAACACAGACCAGCATTGGAACACATCCAGGCGTATGCGGACCATCTTCGGCTGGAAGAAAAAAGCGCCGCCACTGTAGAGAAATATCTGCGGGACGTCCGGGCCTTCGCCCGCTGGCTGGAGGGGCGGGAGATCACCAAGGAGCGGACGGCGGCGTGGAAGACCCATTTGGTGGAGCGGGGCTACGCCCCCGCCAGCGTCAATGCCATGCTCTCCGCCCTGAACAGTCTGCTGGACTTTCTGGGCTTCGGGGACTGCCGGGTGAAGTTTCTCAAGGTCCAGCGGCGAATGTTCCGGGATGACAGCCGGGACCTGACCCGGTCCGACTACAACGCCCTCACCGCTGCGGCAAAGGCGCAGAACAAAACGCGGCTGGCACTGCTGATGGAGGCCATCTGCGCCACCGGCATCCGGGTCAGCGAGGTGCAGTATATTACCGTGGAGGCGGCCAGAGCGGGCCGGGCGGAGGTCGCCCTGAAAGGCAAGATCCGCACCATCCTCATCCCCAGCAAGCTGTGCCGCAAGCTGCTGAAATACGCCAAACAGCAAAAAACCGCTTCCGGCGAGATCTTTCTCACCAGAAACGGGACGCCCCTCAGCCGCCGTCAGATCTGGGCGGAGATGAAGGGGCTGTGCAAGACGGCGGGGGTCGCGGCCAGCAAGGTCTTTCCACACAACCTTCGCCATCTGTTCGCCGCGGCCTTTTACCGGGCCAGCCGTGACATCGTGAAGCTGGCGGATGTGCTGGGCCATTCCAGCCTCGAGACCACCCGCATCTACCTCCTGACCTCCGGGGCGGAACACCAGCGGCAGCTGGACCGACTGGGACTTGTATCGTAAAGTCGAAATTCTCATTCCGTCTCATTTGCTGTAAATATAAAACTGCCAGAATTACATATTCCATGTAAATATTACCACTTTCTTTTCAAAAGAGCAAGAGCAGGACCTGCTTTTGGGCACAAAAATATGAGCCGCAAAATGGAATGTTTTTGCGGCTTTCCTTGCTACGGCTTTTTACCTGTTTTTAGAACAGCAAAAGACGCTTTTCATTCGCTCTATCTCTCTTTGTATGGCCTATACAGCAAATGATGGGACAGAATGAGAATTCTGAAAAGGTTGGAGGCGATAAATATTGCGAATGACTCTCTACGACTACTGCGCGGAGCGGGATGAGCTGGTCCTGCTGACCCAGTGGGCACCGGTCAAAAACAGGACGCTGACGCCAAGAGAGGGGTCCTATGGCAGGAGACAGAAGAACTGGCGTACTTACTGGCCCGAGAGGTGGCCGCCCAGTGGTGCGTCCCCCGACCTAACCCCGGAGCACGTGACAGCGGGAAGCCGCCGGATGGCTTGGCGGGAGTGTCCCAACGGTCATATCTGGAAGGCCGCCATTTATTCCAGGGCGGGGCCGCAGAAGTGCGGCTGTTCCCGTCTGCGCCGGGAAAGTCAGCCCCAAACGGCTGGAACGCTGTCGGTGGGCGCTGGAAGAATGGGAATAAAATGGGGCCGGTCAGCTCTAATTCCCGATCTGGAAAATCGTAACAGGAGGAACGAGAAATGAAAAAACGGATATTGTCAAGTTTCTTATCGCTGGTACTGGTATTATCGCTGATGCCTGTGAGCGCGCTGGCGGCGGAGGGACCGCAGAATGTGGCTCCTGCCGTGGTCACAGAGGAGCCTGGAGAGGTCCACGGTGAGCCTCCGGTGGAGGAGGCGGCCGGGCCGGAAGAGCCGGCCTGCATCTGCGAGTCCCTTTGTACCGGGGAGACCGTGAACACGGACTGCCCCATCTGCACGGCGGACTATACCGCCTGTACCTATGAGGCTCCTGCTGATGAGCAGCAGGAGCCGGCGGGTGAACAGGGAGAACCTGTCGGCCCCACGGCGGAGGAACAGCTTACGGCGCTGATCGCGGCTCTGCCTGACCCGGCTGATATTGATCCGGAGGACGAGGAGCAGGTGGAGAGGATCAGCGACCAAATCTCCGAGATCTACGCCTATGCCGAGGAACACGGCCTTGATGTGGAGAACGATGAAACCATCAATGCCGTGATCGGGCTTCTCTATCCTGCGGATAATATAGCGAATAACGGAATATGGGACGATGAGACAACACTGTCTGAAAATCTCGTTGTTAACCAAGGTGAGACCTTGACTATCGGTGCAAAAGTGACCATCTCTGGTAATGTAACCATCTCTGGCGGCGGCACCATCAAGCGCGATCAAAGCTATCAGGGAGAACTGATTTCTGTGCCGGCTGGAGCAGAACTGACCTTAAAGGATATTACTATTGACGGTGGCGCAACGTGGACTGGTGAAGCTGCTGGTGGGCTGGCCGCGGCTGAGGCTGCAATTCGGATTGAGGGCGGTCAGGTAACGCTGGATAATGGTGCAGTAGTCCAAAACAACAACCATACCAGCACTCAGGACAATGCTTACGATCATACGACCTATGAAGAGAGTGGACAAACCTATGACCTTCCTCGATACTATAACATGGGTGGAGGTATCGCCGTCTATGGCGGCACACTGACAATGAACGAGGGTTCCTCTGTAAAAAATAATGCTGTAACAAATACAAATTACTCCAAAGTCACAAGCGGAACAAATCGCACGGGCAACAGCGATTCCTTGGGGGGCGGTGTTGCTGTTTATGAAAATGGCACATTCATTATGAACGGAGGAGAGATTTCTCAAAATGTTGCCGCTGTGAGTGGCGGTGAAGGCCGCGCCTTTGGCGGCGGTGTAGGTCTGATGACTCGCGGTGCAAATGCCCAGGTATCTGATACTCCGGATGATTATTATATTGGATTTTACATGTATGGCGGCACCATCTGCGATAACGGAGCAGCAAATGGCGGAGGTGGCATTTATGGCGGGGTTGATCAGGGAGACGATGAATCCCAAAGACATACTCATCTCGATATGACCGTTGCATCTGCTGTCTGTGAAAATACCTCATCTGCAGGTGGCGGTGGTATTCAAGTGGGCTCTGGTGACTTGAAGATCGAAGATGGGGCTGATATTTCGTCCAACACCGCAGTCAGCGGCGGTGGAATTCAGGTTGGCTCAGCCAGCCACTTTACAATGAGTGGTGGTTCTGTGTCCTATAATGAAGCTGTCATTGGTGAAAAAAACCTCCTTGGCGGTGGCATTTACTTTAGTAACGGTTCGAACAATCAGCTTAGCATCACCGGCGGAGAGATCAAGAACAACTGCTCAAAGGACTCTGGCGGCGGCATCCAGATCACAACAGGTCTTACCGTGTCTATTGCCAACTGTACCATTCAAGGAAATTCCTGTGGGGCCCAAGGAAGCGGTACCGTTGCAAACGGCGGCGGTATTCAAGCAAATCCGGGTGTTGTTCTGAACCTGTTGGACTGCGTTATTACTGACAATAAATCGATAACCGGTCATGGTGGAGGAGTACATATAAGCGGTCCCAATAAAAATGCGGGTGGAACTGCAACGATTTCAGGGACAACTACCATTCAGGATAATCAATCTTCTTTGGCTGGGGCCAATATGTATGTTGCGACTGTCACATCAACGACGGATTTGAGTAATTTGTCCCAATCATCGCAAATCGGTTTGACCTGGAATGTAAATGACGTGGATGTGAACAATGGTACTGTGGTTGCTTCTGGTGTAACCGAAGATAATTACTCATGCATTAAATACGAACCTGCTGAAAATGCGGATTATGTGTTGCGAAGGGCAGGAAACACTGCGGTTTTACATAAAGCTCTGAGCCTAACCCTGAGGTCTATTTCTCCAGATACAAACCAGCCTATCAACGACATACGCTATACGGTTCTTGGACTTGTCGGAGAAACTGTTGATTTTACAGAAGTCTGCGGTTTTGAACTGACAGGCTATCACATTGACCGCTGGGCAACGAACTATGTTGGGCAAGAAGGCTATCTATGGGAAAACCCCTATACATTCTCCGACTCCTTTAGCAGCGATGCGGCTAGGGGCGGTCCCAATGCTATCTGGGCACCAAACGAGTACAAAATTATCTATGAACTGAACGGTGGCGTTGCTGGTGTGAATGCACCTGATAAACACACCTATGGTACCGTGACGGATCTTGTTGCTCCTACCCGCGAAGGCTGTGTTTTCGGCGGCTGGTTTGCGGACAGCAGCTTCACCGGGCCAAAAATTACATCTTTGGGCGCAGAAGACTATACCAGCGACATTATGCTGTATGCCCTCTGGACAAAGGAGATCGGTGAGGACAGCAGTTATTCTGTTGATGTGATCCAAGATCAAACCTACACTGGTACGGCCATCGAGCCCGCTGTTGTTGTCAGAAACAGCACTACCGGAGATGTGATCGCGGACAGCCAGTATAGAGTTTCCTATTCCAGTAACATCAATGTCGGCGAGGCAAAGGTCACCGTTACGATCGGAAACGATTCCGCCGAGGTCACATTCCAGATCACCAGGGACAACGCCCCCACTGTTGCAATGTCCGACGTATCTGTGACCTATGGCACTGCATATGCGATGACTGCTGCGGCCAAGACCAGCGCGGGCAATGCGATTACAGATGGTACCATCACCATCCGGTATTATACCGATGAAGATTGTTCCAAGGATGAGTCTGAAACCGCTCCCACTGCCGCGGGCATCTACTATGCCAAGGCGACTCTGGCCGAAACGGACAACTATGGCAGTGCAAGCGCATCTGCAAAGATCACCATCCGCAACGCCGACTTCTCTGTCACCGCTCAGGGCTACGACGGCACTTATGACGGCCAGCCGCACTCCATCACTGTAACGGCAGAGGGCGCGGCTGTGACTTACTCCACCACGGAGAACGGCACGTACAGCGAGACGAATCCCACCTTTACCGACGCAGGAGAATATACCGTCTATTACAGGGCTGCCAAGGCCAACCACAACGATGTGACCGGCAATGTGACTGTGAAGATCGCCAAGGCTGTCCCCGCCATCACCATTTCTTCCGACAAAGCCGAGCTTCGCGGCGGCGGTACTGTGGAACTGACAGTCAAGGCCGCCCCCGCGGACAGCACTGTGGCCGTCACCCAGACTGATGACCAAGGCAGCGAGGCCAGGATTTTGACTCTGACGGATGGGACCGTATCTATCAAGCTGGACAACAGGGATGCCAGGTACACCTTTACCGCATCCTGTGCTGAAACGAACAATTACACCGCAGGGAGCAGCGAATGCACCGTGACCGTCTCCCGCCGCTCCTCCGGCGGTGGCGGCGGCTCCAGCAGCAGTACTACCGCGGAGACCACCACCAACAGGGACGGCTCCAAGACCACCACTGTCACAGACAAGAAAACCGGCACCGTCACTGAGACCACCAAGTTCCAGGACGGCTCCATCCTGGTGGTGGAGACCCAGAAGGACGGCACTGTGACCACCACCGAGACAACAAAAAACGGTGTCAAGATCAAGACCGTGGATGAGCCGGGCGAGGATGTGACTGCTGAGATCACCGTCCCAAAGTCCGTGGGCGAGGCCGTTGTGATCATCCCTGCCGACGTGGACTGCGGCACTGTGGCCGTGGACACGGACACCGGCGAGGTGGTGAAGCTGTCCGTCCCCACTAAGGAGGGGATGACCGTCAAGCTGGCCGGCTCCGCTGAACTGGTGCTGGTGGACCGCAGCAGGAATTTTGATGACACTCGGAACCACTGGGCGAAGGACGCCATCAACTTCGTCACAGCCCATGAGCTGTTCTCTGGTACCAGTGACACCGCCTTCACCCCCGACAGCCCCATGACCCGTGCCATGCTGATGACTGTTCTGGCCCGCTTTGACGGACAGGACACCACCGGCGGGGCTGTGTGGTATGAAAAGGCCATGGAATGGGCCAGGGAGAACGGCATCTCTGACGGCTCTGATCCCGACGGTTCCATCACCCGGGAGCAGCTTGCCACCATGCTGTGGCGCTATGCGGGCAGTCCCGCTGGGGGCGGCTCCCTGTCCTCCTTCGGGGACAGCGCCAGCGTCAGCGCCTACGCCCTGGAGGCTGTGCGCTGGGCCGTGGGCGAGGGCCTGATCTCCGGTACAGATGCCGGCCTGCTGGACCCTCAGGGCAGCGCAACCCGGGCGCAGGTGGCCACCATCCTCATGCGCTTTGTGGAGAGCCTGACCAAGTAAAGTAAATCGCCCCTGCATGAATAGGAGGGCGGGACGGCACAGCCGCCCCGCCCTCCTTCTGTTTCGATGCTGGATCAAGGACAGCCGCAGGGCAAGTCGTCACGACGTTTCCCTGCGGCTTTTATTCTCTCCTGTATTTCTCCCACAGGCGTGGTGCCCTTTTCTGGTCACGAAGTTTTTTGAATGTCAGAGAAGGCCGGCAGAGAGTCCGTTCCACCCGGCAGCATGAGCACAGTGCCATGGCGGAAGCGACTCAGAAGATGCTGGCAGTTGGAGAGCGGAATCCCGCGTTAAGTGATGTCATCACGGAAATGCAGCCGGGATCTGGCTATGATAGAGCCATAAAGAAACAAGAAGGAGGATCTGAATATGTCCGCTATCAATATCGATCAGAACAACATCCAGAGTGAAGTGATGAATTCCGACAAGCCCGTTCTGCTGGACTTCTGGGCTCCCTGGTGCGGTCCCTGCCGCATGGTCGTCCCCATCGTGGAGGAGATCGCCCGGGAGCGCAACGATATCAAGGTCGGCAAGGTGAACGTGGACGAGCAGCCGGAGCTGGCGAGCCGGTTTGGCGTGGTGAGCATTCCTACCTTGGTCGTCATGAAGAACGGCAAGATCGTCGATCAGGCTATAGGTGCAAGACCCAAGAATGCAATTCTTGGGATGCTGTAGGGAGGGATGACGATGGGATTCTTCGATCTCTTCCAGCAAGCCGATATCGATCAGGGCGTAAAGGAATATTTGGCCACGCCTGGTGCTGTCCTGCTGGATGTCCGTACCTCTGAAGAATACAGAGACGGCCATATCCCCGGCAGCAAAAATGTTCCGCTTCAGGCTCTTGACAAGGTGGCCTCTGTCGCAGAAAATAAAAATATGGCACTGTATGTCTACTGCCACTCTGGCGCCCGGAGCCGTCAGGCTGCCGGCTTGCTGCGGCGTATGGGATATCGCAATGTAAACAACATCGGCGGCATTGCAGCTTATGCGGGAAAGGTGGAACGATAATATGAAAGTCGTGATCGTAGGCGGTGTGGCAGGCGGAGCCACAGCCGCGGCAAGGCTCCGCAGACTGGATGAGCAGGCTGAGATCGTGGTGTTCGAGCGTTCAGGCTTTGTTTCCTACGCTAACTGCGGTCTGCCTTACTACATCGGAGATGTGATCACTGCCCCTGAAGAACTGACCCTTCAGACACCGGAGAGCTTTTTCGCCCGGTTCCGTGTGAACATGAAGGTCCGCCACGAGGTGAAGGCTATCCACCCGGACAGGAAAACGGTATCGGTAAAAAATCTGGAGACCGGAGAAGAATTCGAAGAGAGCTATGACAAGCTGATCCTGTCCCCTGGTGCGAAGCCTGCTCAACCCCGCCTCCCCGGCGTTGGATTGGAGAATCTGTTCACTCTGCGCACCGTGGAGGATACCTTCCGGATCAAAGATCACATCAATAAGCATAACCCCAAGTCTGTTGTTCTGGCGGGCGGCGGTTTTATTGGTCTGGAACTGGCGGAAAATCTGCGGGAGCTTAGCATGGATGTCACTATCGTCCAGCGCCCCAAGCAGCTGATGAATCCCTTCGATGCGGATATGGCATCCTTTATCCACGCAGAGGCACGCAAGCACGGTGTGAAGCTGGCCCTGGGATATACCGTGGAAGGCTTTGAGGAAAAGGACGGCGGTGTGGATGTGCTGCTGAAGGACAGCGCTCCCCTTCATGCGGATATGGTGGTGCTGGCCATCGGCATCACGCCGGACACCGCTCTCGCGAAAGAAGTTGGTCTGGAACTGGGGATCAAGGGCAGTATCGTGGTCAACGACCGGATGGAGACATCTGTGCCGGACATCTATGCCGCGGGCGATGCGGTGCAGGTGAAGCACTATGTCACCGGCGAGGATGCCCTGATCTCCCTGGCCGGTCCCGCCAACAAGCAGGGGCGCATCATTGCGGACAATATCTGCGGCGGCGACAGCCGCTATTTGGGGTCTCAGGGAAGCAGCGTGATCAAGGTATTTGATATAACTGCCGCCACTACCGGCATCAACGAGACCAATGCAAAAAAGGCGGGACTGGATGTGGACAAAGTGATCCTGTCCCCCATGAGCCACGCGGGTTATTACCCCGGCGGAAAGCTGATGACCATGAAGGTGGTCTTTGAGAAGGGGACCTGCCGCCTGCTGGGCGCTCAGATCGTAGGTTACGAGGGTGTGGACAAGCGGATCGATGTGCTGGCTGCCGCCATCCATGCAGGCATGAGAGCAACTCAGCTCAAAAACCTGGATCTGGCCTATGCACCTCCTTACTCCTCCGCCAAGGACCCTGTGAACATAGCGGGATTCATGATCGACAATATTGCAAACGGTACCATGAAGCAGTGGTATCTGGAGGACGTTGACCATCTTCCAAGGGATGGAAGTGCGATCCTGCTGGATGTCAGGACCCCGGACGAATACGCTGGGGGCCATATGGAAGGATTCGGTAATATTCCGCTGGATGACTTGCGGGACCGGCTGGATGAGATAGAGCCGGGTAAGCCTGTATATGTGACCTGCCAGAGCGGCTTGCGCAGCTATATTGCCTGCCGCATTCTGGAAGCCAACGGCCACGAAGCCTATAACTTCGCCGGAGGGTTCCGCTTCTATGATGCGGTAACAAACGACCGGGCATTGGTTGAAAGAGCCATGAGCTGTGGAATGGACAAATAACTGCAAACTGCCAAAGCCGCGCTTTCCATCAGGAGAGCGTGGCTTTTTCTATATTCAAAAGGTGATATCATCACGGAAGAAAGTGGATCTCTCCGGTATAATGATGCCGATCAATGACGGGAGGGTGCTTATGTCTGCTATCAGAAAGAAACGAAAAGCCTTTGTTGTGCAGGAGGACTGTGTTGCCTGTGGCTGTTGCGTGAAAGTCTGTCCTTTGGGAGCGATTCAGATTATGAAGGGCATAATGGCGCAGGTGAATATGGACAACTGCGTGGGATGCGGGAAATGCGCGAAAGAGTGTCCCGCCAGCGTCGTCGAGATCCGGGAGGTGGAAAGATGAAAAGACATTGGTATGATCATCTCTGGGTCGTTTCTCTGACCTATCTGATCTTGGGCTTTTTCAATATCCTGTTTGCATGGTTGGGGCTCTTCTGCTTCTTTATCCCGCTGATCATCTCCGCTGTGAAAGGAACAAAAGGCTACTGCAACCGCTACTGCGGCAGAGGGCAGCTGTTTGGCCTGCTGGGGGGCCGCTTCGGTCTCTCCCGCAGAAAGGACATTCCAAAGTGGATGAAAAGCAAAGGATTCCGATATGGATTTCTGGTATTCTTTTTTGCCATGTTCTTTGTGATGCTCTGGAACACCTATCTGGTGTTTGCGGAAGCACAGGACTTAAAGCAGGTGGTGACGCTGCTGTGGACGTTCAAGCTGCCCTGGCAGTGGGGCTATCACGGAACATTCCTCCATCCCGGCGTGGCGCAGTTCGCCTTTGGATTTTACAGCGTGATGCTGACCTCCACTGTTCTTGGCCTGATCACCATGGTGCTGTTCAAACCCCGCAGCTGGTGTGTGTACTGCCCTATGGGGACCATGACCCAGCTGGTCTGCAAGGCGCGGAACAGCAAAGTGTGATGTCATCACGGAACGGCCGGTATTCTTTAGGTAAAATATGAGCATACCCTTTGTACACTGAGGGGAAAATCAAAACAGAAAGGGGCACTTCCCATGAGGCTGAAAGATAAAGTGGCGATCATCACCGGAGGCAGCCGCGGCATTGGTTATGCTACGGCGGATAAGTTCCTGGGAGAAGGTGCTAGGGTCATCCTGACCGCAAGTTCACAAGCCTCTGCCGAAAAGGCGGTTGAACGGCTGAAAGAAAAATATCCTGATGCGATCATCGCCGGCATCAGCCCTGATCTGGCCAGTCTGGAGTCTGTGCGGGAAGCGTTCAGGTCTGCCACTGAGAAGTATGGATGTGTGGATATCCTGGTCAATAACGCAGGCGTTTCCGAAAGCACCCCATTTATGGAATACACAGAGGAGACCTTTGATAAGGTCATGGATCTGAACGTAAAGGGCGTATTCAATACCACCCGCGCCGCAGCAGAGTGTATGGTGGCACGGGGGACGGGCGTGATCCTTTCCACGTCCTCAATGGTCAGCATCTCCGGTCAGCCCAGCGGTTTTGCCTATCCCGCATCCAAATTTGCGGTGAATGGACTGACCGTATCGCTGGCCCGCGAATTGGGACCCAAGGGCATCCGTGTGAACGCGGTTGCTCCTGGGATTACGGAGACTGATATGATGAAAGCGGTGCCCAAGGAGGTCATCGAGCCTATGATCGCCAGGATCCCGCTGCGCCGCCTGGGCCAGCCGGAGGATATTGCCAACGCATTTGCGTTCCTGGCCTCCGATGAGGCGTCCTACATCACCGGCGTTGTGCTGAGCGTGGACGGCATGGCAAGGACCTGACGAGTCGTAAGGCTGTGGTAAGTGGCAGCCTCAGAAGCAGATTGCAATATGGATCAGTAAATCAAACTCATATATGATCCTGCAAAGGGATACAGACAGAAAAAGGGGCTGCTATGCAAAGAGAACAGTTTGATATTACCGGTATGCACTGGTCCACCAGAGTGGAGCGGTGTGCGGCAGAACTGCCCGGTATTGCGGAAGAGTCCGTCAGTCTGGAGGACAAAACAGCATCTGTCAGGCTGGATCGACCTGCAACAGACGACGCCTTCAAAGCCGCTGTGGAAAAAGCTGGGCGTTAGCTGCTGAAAATCAGATAAAAAGCTGAAAATGTCCGCCGAGTTGAACACAAGGCGGACATTTTATTATTGACCGTTTAATTCTTCCAGCTTTTTGGCATTGGTGATCTCGATGCTGCTGCGGGACAGCTTGACCATCCCCTCATTCTGAAAATATCGAAGCATTCTGGTGATCACTTCCCGATGGGAACCCAGGTGATTGGCAATGGTCTCATGGGTGATTTTCAGATGACTGGTCCCTTCGATAGACACTTCCTCCAACAAGAATGCGGCTACACGCTTGTCGAGACTCTTCCACATGACCTGCTCCATGAGCCACATGACATCGGAGAAGCGAGAGGCCATCAGTTCGTTGGTATAGTTGGAAACAGGCGCAGATCCTTCCATGATGCTCTGATAAATTTCGGAAGGTATTACCCAAAGGTCAGTGTCCTTTTCCGCCTCAACGGTCACTTCGAACTGAATGGAACGCATGATACAGGAGGCGGAAAACAGGCACATATCCCGGTCAAACAGACGGTAGATGGTGATCTCGCGCCCCTCGTCGGAGAGAATATAGGCCCGAAGCTGGCCGGACTTCACCAACAGAAGGCCGGTGCAGTCCATGCTTCCATTGTGGATCACGGCCCCTTTGCTTACCCTGCGCTCCATCAGGCTGCCAAGGATGCGTTCCTGCTGAGCCGGTGTCAGCTTGTTCCAAACCGGGAAATAGCTTTGAAAGTCCATACCGAACCCTCCTTCTGCCTATCAGTATATTGAAATCATCAAGACCTGTCAACTGACTCGTTGACAGGCCGCGTTAGCTGATCTGCTCGGTCAGTTTCCATACTTTCCGGAAGGAGCCCGCGGCGGTGGTGAACGCCGGTTCAGGGCTTTGCTGACCAGACTGGCGAGGAGGCTGTCCCCTGCCAGCATGAGAGTATCGATCAGCCCGCCGCCTCCAACTTCCGGATATCCCTTTGTCCGCTGCCCGCTCCGCCGATGTGGTGAAATGGGCAGTGGAGGGGATCACCGCCGGAACTACGGCCGCCATTTTTCTGCTGACAACACCTGCACCCATGGATCTTGACATTCCTATACTGCGACTTGGCGTGACTTCGTCCGAACACTTTGTAAAACAGCGCAATGTGATATGACCCCTCTAAGGTAGATGGTTGCAACTGAGAATCATTTTTCGGTGGCTTTTTTGCTGCTGGGCAGGCAGTTGAAGATTATAACTGGCAACTATCCTCCAGAATCGCTTCATCTAAAGCATTGACCAAACGGGGCAGGTCGAAATTTTCCATGGAGAGATTTAAAATACTCTCTTTACTTCAGGACAAACGCGGCTGTCCAAGAGCTGGTGTCGCCTGTAGGCCGCCTGTTCTCTCTTCCATTGTTAACAATTGATAAATACGTGACTTGCCCCAATGCTCATATGTCATAAAGTAACAAACAAAAATTTGATAGATAGCAGCCCACTATTCCGGGTTACATTTTTTGTTATGTGTTTCATTTTTTGAAAATCGTGCGATAAATATAATAAAGCAGATAAAATTCTTTATTAAACAAGCAGAATAAATTTGTGTTTTTGTAACGATAAAATCTTGTGCGGATATTATATTTTTGCCAAAAGTGCCGATTATATTTGTGGGGGATGTTTCTGCAGCAACGGCTCGTATAACTGTAAACTATGGTTATGACAGTTATTCTTAAAACAGGGTTTATTATTATTTGGAGGTGTTCTTATGACGATTACAGGAATGACACGATTTGTGCAACAAAATTATAAGGTTCAAAATTCGCACTTAACCCCTAAACTTCCAAATGGCTCTTTGCCGCCAAAGGGTCATGTTAACCCATATTGTCCGGAGGGAATGGATATTACAGGTCGAACGGATTTTCGCCGCATTGTCCCTGTTGACGAGGGCGTTGCAAATAAGATAAAATCTTTGGTGTTTGAGAGAATGGAAAAGAACGGCGGCATGAGTGGTGGAGAGATTGAGAGCGAAATTATAAAGGATTACGTTATGTCATTGCCACCCGAAGAACGAGCTGCCGCTGGGTGGACATTAAATCAGATTAGTCTGCAAGAGGCTGACCGGTTGGGAGAATATGTACATCAGCGAGACCCCTCATGGAATTGGGGAAAGCCAGTCAAGCCCGATATCTTGGATGACTACAAATCAGGCATGAATATACTAATATGATGTGGTTGGAATAGTAATATTACAACTTTCCATTTGTAGGAGGGGAGCCCAAAGTGCTACCGCCCTCTTTTGTTATTTACAACTGAATATCCGCCGCCCCGCAGTGGCACATGAAGCAGTAAATCTGAAACCGATTTGCTGCTTTTTTGTTGTCTGTTTGGCAAATTTCCAAATGCCCAGTAGTAAGGAGTGAAGCCCGAAAAAGTGGCGGTAGGAAGTGAGCGGCAGTCCGGCAGTTTCTTAGAGCAAGATTCTACCGAGGTGCCAAAATTCACTTTCTGCTCATTTTTGCCCCTGCGGGAATCTTGTTGGGGAGTGACTTCCCCAAACCCTGCCATGCGGCTTGTGTTGCTGAAAATCCCTCAAAATATTTTTTCGGATTTTTCAAAAATAGTTCCGCTCCACACCCTGTTTTTCTGCTATTACCCGAATACCCTGCCGCTGTCAAAGAGCCGTTACAGAGGGAGAAAGCTTCAAAACCACCCCAGTAGCCAACACCTTGCAGCGCATGGTTGATCTGGAAGCCAAGCGAGCCGAGGGCAAAGGCATGGGCTATGACCGCTGGGCGGCAAAGCACAACCTAAAGCAGATGCGGCTACCGTTACTGCCTACCAGCAGTACGGCTTTTCTTCCTCGGAGAAATTGGACGAAGCCTGTTCCGCAGCCTATACCGCCATGCAGAAAAGCATTACAGAGCTGAAAAATGTGGAAAAGAGGCTGAACGGGAAAAGGGGCTGCAACGGCAGGTGCTTGCCTATTCCAAGACCCGCCCCATCCGGGACGGGCTATGACGAAAACAAGCCCCGCAGACAAGACATTGAGATTTATTATTCTTTTGTTGGCAAGGTGGACTTGCCCAAATAACTGCCCGACCTATCCGACACAATAGCTAAGTGCCGGATAGGAACGGCAAAATTTTTTACACTTCTATTACTTCTTTATCACACATAAGAAAAATGGTACGGCATGAATCACTGTAGCCTATAAGTGGAGAACTGTTTGATAAAGGCGTTATCTCCTCATGTTCTTAAAGCCGCAAGCATGAACCAGATCTGGTAACTGGGACAGATCCCGGACAACAAAATGGGCACCAGCCCTCCGGAATCGCTCCTCCACCTTCTGGCAGGCCGTCTCCCGCTCCTGGGGAGACATGGCCTCGTACTCCTGCTGGCTCAGCCCTAGCTCGGAGCTGCCCTCGATAACGCCTGCCGTCCACACACCGGCATTGACGCCCTCCTTGATGTCCGAGATGGTATCCCCCACCTTGACCACATTTCCTACCGCAGTAAGTCCCAGGGCCTGCATGTTGGCAAAGATCATGTAGGGGTAGGGGCGGCCCCTGCCCCCCACTCCGTCAGGGCTGATCCAGAAGTCGGGGGCATAGCCCTGCTGGGCCGCCTTGGGCGCCACAATATTCATCATGGCATCGGTGTAGCCGGTGGTGGAGCCGATCTTCACCCCCATCTCCCGCAGCTTGGCTGCCGTCTCCACAGCAAAGGGCTTGGGGGCGGCGTACTGGTCCAGAATGGAGAACAGCTTTGGCTCAAACTGAGCGTACACCGCATCCACGGCCTCCTCCGTGGCCTCATGGCCGTGGACCCGCTTCCACTCAGCGGCGATGCGCTCCATGTGCAGCATGGTGCGGATGTGGTCCCGCTTCAGCATTCCCATGGGCTTGCGGGTCTCCTCCATGGTAACGGGCACTCCGTGGTGGGCAAAAGCCTCCATGAAGGCCTTCACCGGAGCAAAACAGCCGTAATCCACCGTAGTACCTGCCCAGTCAAAAATCACCGCTTCAATCATGCGATCTGCTCCTTTCTCTCCTTCAGGAAGGCTGCAATGATGCCGGTCAGCTTGTCAATATCCTCGGGGTAAATTTCCCCGATGTTGCCGATGCGGAAGGTATCCATCTCGGTGAGCTTACCCGGGTAGATGGCGTATCCCCGCTCCTTGATGTAGCGGTAAAACTCTTCAAACCGGAAGGATACCCCGGCAGGATAGAAGAAAGTGGTGATAATGGGGCCTTGATGGCTGCCGTCAATGTAGGTAGCAAAGCCCATGGCCCGCATCTTCTCAATGAGCAGGCGGTTGTTTTCCGTGTAGCGGCGGCTCCGGGCGGGGATGCCGCCCTCCTGGGCCAGCTCATCCAGAGCCTTGGAAAAGGCCAGCACCACATGGGTGGGAGAGGTAAAGCGCCACTTGCCATCCTTTTCCATCCCCTTCCACTGGTCCAGCAGGTCCAGAGACAGGGAGCGGGCCTTGCCCTCGCTTGCCAGCAGTTTGTCCCGGCGGCACAGAATGAAAGAGAAGCCGGGCACGCCCTGGATGCACTTGTTGGCGCTGGACACCAGGAAGTCAATGCCCCAGTCGGCCACAGGGATATCCACCCCGCCGAAGGAGGACATGGCGTCCACAATGAATGTCCTGCCCGCGTCCCGGACCACTTTGCCCACAGACTGGATATCGTTAAGGATCCCGCTGGTGGTCTCACTGTGGACCATGGCCACATGGGTGATAGAGGAGTCCTGGGCCAGCAATTGGGCCATATGGGCGGCGTCAGGCACCTTGTCGTAGTCCTGAGCATAGTGGACAAAGGGGATGCGGCTGTGGGTGCAGATGTCGGTCATACGCTTTCCGTAAGCGCCGTTGGAACAGATGAGCACCTTGTCTTGGTCGCCCACCACGCTGGTGAGCACGCTCTCCACGCCGAAGGTGCCGCTGCCCTGCATCAGCACCACGGTGTAATCGTCTTCGGAGACATGGCCCAATTCCAGCAGCTGGCGGCGGATCTTCTGGGTGACGGCCTTGTAGTCGTCATCCCAGGTGCAGCGGTCCACCAACATCTCCTGCTTTACGGTATCCGTGGTGGTCAGAGGGCCGGGGGTCAGCAGTTTATAGGTATTCATGGTATGAAAGCTCCTTTCGATCAGCCCTTAGCAGACTCGGACAGCTGCTGGTGGGCCTGGAACAGTTCAAAGGTCAGAGGCTCGTCAAAGACGGAAGGGTTGGCGGACTGGTTGGCAGGATCGGCGGTCTCACCCTCATAGAGGGGGTTAGGGTAGGTCTGGAGGAGCTCCTCCCGGCCATTCTCAATGATACACTGGGCCATCTCCATGGCCAGGGGATTGGTGCTCTCCCCCTTGTCCAACACGGCCACGGACTCGGTGAGGGAGAAGTTGCCCTCGGCGGGGTCCACATAGTCGATGGGCAGGCCCTCCGCCTTGTCGGCCACCGCCTGGTGGCGCAGGCCGAAGCCAATGGCTACCTCACCAGCCCGGCACAGCTTCAGGGGACCGGAACCGGAGGTTTCGATGTGAGCTCCGCAGTTGTCATAAATTCCGGACAGAACCGCCTGAGCTCCGTCGTCCCCGTAGGCATCCACCAGGGCCTGGATGAGCAGCCATGCGGTGGAAGAGGACTGGATGTCCGTGACCGCCACCTGACCCGCGTAGATCGGGTCAGCCAGGTCCTTCAGGCTGGTGGGAGTGGGCAGGCCCTCGGAGGCCATCAGCTCAGTGTTGAGGATGATGGCGCCCTCCTGAGAGGTGATGGGGGCGGTGTAGTCGGGAACCTCAGTGAGGGTATTCACTTCAAAGTCCAGAGGCAGGAACATGCTGTTCTGCTCCTGGGCGCTCTGGAGGTAGAAGGTGCTCATGGTCACCAGGTCGGCCTCCAGATTTGTCCCTTCCGCCAGCAGCTTGCCCCCCAGCTCGGAGGTGCCGTAGGTCTGGAAAATGTACTTGCCCTCATAACCGTTGCCGTCCAAGGCGTTCTTCATGGCGGTGACCGCCTCCTCATCGGCATTGGAGTAGATCACCACCTGCTTTTCTCCGCTGTTTCCGGCGCTGTTGTTTCCTCCGCAGGCGGTCAGCAGGGAGAGGCTCAGGGCCGCAGACAGACCAATGGACATCATTTTTTTGTAATTCATCACAGAATCCCTTCCTTTTTTGTCGTTTTAGAACTGTGTTTGGATCGATACCCGGCCAGCCAGGAGAACAGCGCCTTGGCCGCCAGATTGGTGGCTAAAATCAACAGGGACAGTACAAACACCTCGTTGAAGCGGTTGACATACTGCAGCTGTTTGATCATGGTGGTAAGGACCATGGTCCTGGCCCCGGCTATGAAGATAAGGGCGCTGATGGTGACCATGGAGTTGATGAAGTAGTAGCTGAACACCTCGATGAGACTGGACAGGGCGTTTGGCGTGACCACCCGCAAAATGGTCTTCAGCCAGCTGTCCCCCATGAGCATGGCGGTGGTCTCCCACCCGGCGTTCATTTTGGACAGGGCGTTCTTCATCATCAGGTAGGGGGTGGAGAAGTAGTGCACAATGTTGCACAAAACCATCAACAGCAGGGTGTTCTGCAAACTGGTTCCGGAGAAGAGGAACAGGTAGGCCACACCCAGCACCATACCAGGGATGGCGTTGGTCACCAGGGCAATGCTCTCAATTGTCCGCTTATATCTCCGGCCCAGGCTGCTTCGGGCGGTGATGAGGGCCGCTCCGTAGGCAATCAGCGTACCGGCGGCAGCGGTCAGCAGTGCCATGAGCAGGGAATGCCCATAGGCGGCCAGTAGGCTGCTGTCTGAGAGGACCGTCTGGAAGTGCTCCAAGGAGAATTCGGTCTGGTAGGGCCACTCCTCCACCGTGGGAACCACAAAGATCACGGCAAAAATGGCCAGAATTCCCGCGGAAATTACGGTACCGGACAGGCCCCATCCCACATCCCGCAGAGAATTTTTCCGCAGATCCGCGTTGGAAATCCGGCTATACCGGATGTTGAACCGCTCCAGGATCTGCAGAATGCAGATGCTGCCGATGGAGGGGATCAGCATTACCATGGCGATGACCGCGCCCCGGTTGAAGTCGGGGATACCCCCCAGCATCTGGTTATAGAGCAGGGTGGCGATGACCTCATAGCCTCCGCCCACCGAGGCAGGAATACCAAAGTCGGTAAAGCACAGGAAGAAGGCCTGGATAAAGGCTCCGGCAAAGGTCCCCAGCAGGGGGCGCAGCACCGCGATCCAGAAAGTGGACAGAGCCTTGTCACCCATTACCTTGGAGACTGTGAGAGTCTTTTTGTCCACAAATCCCATGGTATTGTGGATGAGCAAAAAGGCTACGGGAATGGTGTAGATCACATAGCCCACCATCAGGCCGAAAAAACCGTAAATATCAAACAGCTGCCGCCCCAGAAGGCGGGTGATGAGGCCCTGCTTGCCAAAGGAATAGATGATGGCAAAGCCATAGGTAATGGTGGGCAAAAACATGGGCAGGGTAGCCACAGAGGTGATAAGCCGCTTGCTCCACTTGGGCAGGCCGTTGTAGTGCACCCCATAGGCCAGCAGAAAGGCCAGCAGCGTGGCCGCTGCCGCCGAGGCCCCGGCTACCGCGAAGCTGTTGCCCAGGGCCGGGAGAAATCCCTTCTGCGACAGTACCGAGGCATAAAATTCTCCGGTCAGTCCCCCGTCCCACAGGGACTTTCCCAACAAGATCAGAATTGGGCCGGCCAGGAACACAGCAAACAGGACAACAATGACCGCGAAAATCAGTTTCAGTTCACGATTGGTCCGTGTCATGGTTTCCCCTTATCCTGCCTGGACGGCCCATGTGGGGCGGTCGCCAAACAGGGCATAGATGTTGTTGCGCTTGATCTCCAACTGGTTGAGGATGAACTTACGCACGAAGTCGTTTTTAGGCTGGTGAACAATTTCCTCCGGCTTGGCGTATTGGGAGATAGTGCCCTGCTCGATGATCAGTACCCGATCAGAGAGGGTCAGGGCCTCCTCCGGGTCGTGGGTGACGATGATGGTGGTCAGGTGATACTCCCGAGCGATGGTCTTGATCCGGTCCTTGATGGACTCCTTGATCACTCCATCCAGAGCGGACAGCGGCTCATCCAGAAGCAGGATTTTAGGCTTCATGACCATGGTCCGGGCCAGGGCCACCCGCTGCTTCTGCCCGCCGGAGAGCTGGTCAATGCGCTTGCTCAAATGCTCCCGCAGGCCCAGCAGGTCGATGAGCTCCTCCACCTCTTCTTTGGTAGAGATCCCCGGCTTGTTGCGCAGACCGTAAGTGATGTTCTGGAGGACGTTCAGATTGGGAAACAGAGCATAGTCCTGAAAGACAATGTTGAAGCCCCGCTTCTCCATGGGGGTACGGGTCAGGTCCTGCCCGTCGTAACAAATCCGGCCGCTGTCAGCATCCACAATGCCAAGGATCAAATTCAGCAGCGTGGTCTTGCCGCAGCCGGAGGGGCCCAGAATGGAAACGATCTCTCCGTCTGCCACCTGCAGGGAGATATCCTTCAGCACCGGCACACCGTCAAAGGATTTCTGGATGTGTTCCAGTTCCAGCATAAAATATTGCTCCTCTCTCGGAAAAGTATTCTGTTGTTCCGTGCCGCCGTATCCTTCCGGCGGCGGCATCATACTACCAGTTTTATTGCGGAACAAACAAGCACTTCAAATTTAAGTTTTTGTAATAAAAAAGTAAAAAACGCTCAAAAAAACCTCCCTTCTGTGTAAGGAACTTACACGGAAGGGAGAACGATTTGTTATTCGTCTCCGTATCCCCGGTCGGCAATCACCGCACCGCTTTTGTCAAGACTGCGGGAAAATCGCTCATAGTCGCTTTGGATGATCCCCATGTACAGAAGATCTACCACCGCCAGATCCGGGATACGCGAAAAGATGGCGCTGCCGTAGATGGACAGGGCACGCCCTCCGGTGCTCAGGCACACGTCAGCATATTTCCCCAGCAGGGGCTCTTTGGGACTGGTGATGGCAATGGTGCCTGCCCCGGCCTTTCGTGCCTGCTTAAGCGCCTTAACAGTATCAATGGAGCACCCGGAATGGGACACTGCAACCGCCACATCTGCTACTCCCAGATGGGCGGCAGAGATCTGCTGGAGATAGGTGTCGGTGTGCATCCGGCAGTTAAGGCCCAGGTAGGTGAGTTTTGTGAGCAGATCGCTGGCGGGTGTGACGGAGTTTTCCACCCCATAGATGTCAATGGTCCGGGCTGTAGCCAGCATCCGAACTGCTCGGCTCAGGGCATCGGCGGAGAGGAATTTCAGCGCGTCCTCCAACAGTCTCCCCGCAATACGCGTCTCCTTGAGGGGAAGGTCCTCCAGGCGGTCCCAGGGCTTGAGGTCAAAGTCACCCAGGTGGTCAAAGTAGGGGCTCTTTGGAGACTTTCCACTCCGGTCCCGCAGCAGGCAGTATTTGAAGCTCCGGTAGCCGTCAAAGCCAAGCGCCTGCACAAACCGGACCACCGTTGGCTGGCTTACCTGTACTTGATCTGCCAGTTCTGCGATGGTGCACCGGGTGCACTTCTCCGGATCAGCCAGCACCTGGTCTGCCACCCGCTGCTCCGAGGGGCGCAGGGTAGCATAAGCGCTTTTCACTCGGTCTAAAACCTGTATGTCATGTTGCATTTTCCTGCTCCTCGCTTTGTAATAAATTTACATGGTCCAAGTTTTTTAAGTGCGTGTTATTACAAAATATTAGTGGTCCATTTGTAATAAATACTGAATTTTTTTGATGCGGATCACAGCTGATTACCATGGTCGGCTACTCTGTCAATGATGCGGGCAAGGCGTGCACCTTTTGCAACCGCACCCAATAAAAGGTACACGCTTCCCCGCAGTAATGATGGACAGCAGACCGAAGGAAAGATTGGGCGGCAGATAGATGTACTGTTTGAACCATTTCCTTCCCAGCGCCCTAATCTTTGTATTGTGTTCTGAGGCTCGGCCCAATCTGGGCCGAGCCTCAGAGGGCATTTTCGACAGAATACAGCGGGAGCACACCGCCAGACTTTCAGGAAATTCTGGTTTTGCCAGGCAAGTTTCAACAGCGTGACCATCAGTTGAAACCTGGCTGTGGTGAGGCTGCTGAAATGCAGCATCATGGCGATGGCCTTTCCATCACCCGCAGGCTTTTCGCGCACAAGCTCAGCTTGTTTTTCTCCTTAATGCTTCTTTTATGACCGGGCCAGAAACATATCGTATATCAGCAAAGCTTTTTCAGCTACCGCACTGCGGTAAATTCTTTGTAAAATATATCGAAATATTTAAAGGAAGGCTCTCTTCCTGATATCCATTTGCAATGATGCAGTAAGAACTGTAGCAAAAGGACATTGCGCCTGCCTCAAGGAAGGCAGATACCCGCTGGATGCTCCCTGTGTTCTTTGTGGAACGAATCAGCGGCCTGCGGAAAGGCGAACTGGCCGCCCTGCTCTGGAGCAATCTGGAGGTGGAGCGCAAAGCACTGTTGGTATCCAAGTGGGTCGTCCAGGGCGGAGGGATCAAGGTGACTCGGCCCAAGACAGCGACCTATGCCCGAAAAATCTCCATCCCCCAAGAAGCGGTGAATTTGCTGGTGCAGGAGCAGGCGGCGGAGAAGATGGGCAGTTTTATGACGCATGTCATGTGAGCACAGGAAAAGCACCGGAGAAAAGGAAAATCCCTTTTCTCCAGTGCTTTCCGCTTCTTTCAGCTTGTGGGCCAAGGCCCTGATGTATCCCGCAAAAGGGCGCAAAAACACCCCGCAAACGAGTATGTTTGCGGGGTGTTTTGGAGCTGGAAACGTGACTTGAACACGCGACCTGCTGATTACGAATCAGCTGCTCTACCGACTGAGCTATTCCAGCGTATCAGAAACGTCTGGGCCCTGTCTGGGATGACTGGCTCTGGAGGGCGGGCAGACGGCGCACACGGAATAAAACATAATTTTGCTGCGCTGAGATATGTGCTTAAATATTATACGCAGAAAACCGGAGTGCGTCAAGAGGAAAACGCTGATTTGTCTAAACTGTCTGATTTCGAAAATAGCAGCCGCAGTTTTTTCTCGCCGCACCGCGCCCCGTTCCCCGGGATTTTAACAGAAAACAAATATTCAAACGGCAAAAAATGTAGTATGATAGGGGCGGAAGAAGCGAGACAATTGCAAGGAAACAGGGAAAGAGGTAACAGTTATGCCTGAATTGAGAAAGACAAAGATCATATGCACACTGGGGCCCTCTGTGGACGATGAGGAGACCCTGCGCCAGCTGATTCTGGCTGGCATGAACGCGGCAAGATTCAACTTTTCCCATGGCACGCACGAGTCCCAGCTGGCCACGCTGCAAAAGCTGAAGCGGGTGCGGGATGAGCTGGGGCGCCCGGTGGCCACGATTCTGGACACGAAGGGCCCGGAGATCCGCATCAAGGCCTTCCGGGACGGCCCGGTGAGCCTGGAACGGGGCGCCCCCTTCATCCTGACCACGGAAGAGGTAGAGGGCGATGCCGGACGGGTGTCAGTGACCTATCAGAACCTGGCAAACGAAGTGGAGCCCGGCTGTCACATCCTGGTGGACGACGGACTGGTGGATCTGCTGGTCAAAGAGGTGAGAGGGCCGGAGATCCACTGTGAGGTGGAGAACGGGGGCGTTCTCTCCAACAACAAAAGCATCAACATCCCCAACGTACATATCCATCTGCCGGCGCTGACGGAAAAGGACCGGGAGGACCTCCGGTTCGCGGCGGAGCAGGACTTTGACTATGTGGCGGCCTCCTTTGTCCGCAAGGCGGAGGATGTGGAGGATATCCGGGAGGAACTGTGCCGGCACGGTGGACAGGGGATCAGGATTATCTCCAAGATCGAGAACCTGGAGGGTGTGGACAACCTGAACGAGATCATCGAGGCCTCAGACGGGCTGATGGTGGCCCGGGGAGACCTGGGGGTGGAGGTGCCTGCCTGCCAGGTGCCCGTGCTCCAGAAAGAGATGATCGCCAAGTGTATTCACCAGGGGAAGCCGGTCATCACGGCCACCCAGATGCTGGACTCCATGATGAGAAACCCCAGACCCACTCGGGCGGAGGTCTCCGACGTGGCAAATGCTGTATTCGATGGGACCTCCTGCGTCATGCTCTCTGGGGAGACCGCGTCGGGCTGGAGGCTGTGCGCACCATGGCGGACACTGTGCTGGCGGCGGAGCAGGCCATCAACTACTGGGGCAGGTTCCAGAAGATGGGGTTCTCCAAGCGGGCGGAACGCCCCATCAGCGATGCCATCAGCCACAGCTGCTGCACCACGGCACTGGATCTGGAGGCGAAGGCCATCCTAGTGGCCACGCAGTCGGGAAACTCTGCCCGGGTGATCTCCCGCTTCCGCCCAGGCTGCACCATCGCCGCATTCACCACTACGGAGCGGGTGCGCCGCCAGCTGGCCATTACCTGGGGTGTCCACCCATTCCTGTTCGGGTCAGTGGACTCCACAGACCGCCTGCTTTCCCTGTGTGTGGAGTGTGCCAGAAAGGAAGAGGTGGTGTCCGCAGAGGATACAGTGGTGATCACTGCCGGTGTGCCCATCGGGCAGAGCGGGACCACCAACCTGATCAAGGCCCAAGTGGTAGGAGAGAAGATCTGAGGGATGGGCCCCCTTTTTATAGGACCACCATAACAAAGCGGCACGCCATCTGGGACGGCGTGCCGCTTTGCTGTAGAAAACAGCTTTCAAAGGAGGGAGAGCTCCGCAGCAATGGCGAGGGCGGTCTCGTCTACCAGTTCGAAGTTGACATAGGGGTGATAGAGGGCCTCCAGGTCGTCGTGCATGGCCTTGGCCTGGGAGAGGGAATCCACGGCCTCATCCATCAGGGCGCTGGTGATCTTTTGGGAGAAGCGCAGCCGGGGCCTGCTGCGGCGGAGCAGATCGGCGGAGACGGCGTTGTCCAGAAGGAGGCGACGATAGGCCTTGCCGGGGTAGGGATGCGCCGGGGAGGAGGAAAGAAAGGCCAGGGAGAGCTGGGGGATGAGCAGGTGTTCCAGCCGGTCCGGCGCCATGGGAGAGGGGCAGGCCACCACATCATAGCCTGCCTTCAGGGCACCCGAGAGCAGATGGGCCAGCATTCGGTGGGCCAAGCCATACCGGTCGGAGAGCTCATAGATCCGCTGGCACTGGCACTCCACTGTCCCCCAGAGGCACATCTGCCCGCGGTGGGTGACGGCGCCGAGAAAACGCTGTTTCACCGTGCCGGCGGGCGCCCCCTTCCGGGGCTTCAGCTCCCGATCCAGGATGCCCCGGGCGCGTTTGGACAGCTTTTCCTCCAGCGCGTCGGAGTCCAAGGTGGAGCGGACGTCGTACATCAGCTCGGCAGCCGCATCCAGACAGCGGTATGCCCGCTGGTAGTGCCCCTTGTAGCCTCGCATACAGGAAATAATGGCGGTGCGGAGTCCCTCCATCCCGTTGTGGTCATAGCACTTCCCCAGATTGATGTACTGCTCCACCACCCCTGGATATTTCGGCTCCACCACATGGGTATTGTCCCTTTAGGACACCTACTTTCTTTTGAAAAAGAAAGTAGGCAAAGAAAAATTTAGACGATTTCCTGTCAAAATTTCCAGTGGATCTTGACCTCCTGCCGCCCCGTCTCCTGGTCCTGCTCACCGATCTCGATCTTCTCGATGAGCATCACCGCCAGTTCCCGGGGGAGGGTCTTCAGCTCCAGCAGTTCCCGGGCCTTGGCCATGACCTCTTCCTGATTGCGGGGCTGCTCCTGACCGGAGAGCTCCTGATCGATCTGTGCCAGCCGCCGCTCCAGACGGCTCTTTTCCGCCAGAAAATCCTGGTTTAGTTCCACAAACTGTCCCTCACTGAGCACGCCGGACACCTTATCCAGGTACAGGTTTTTCAATGCCGTGCTCCGCTTTTCCAACTGGGCGTTCAGGGTCCGCTGCTCCAGTAGCAGGGCCTCCCGGTGGTCGTCCTTCGGCGGCGGGAGTTCCAGTTCCTCCAAATGGTAGTACGCCTGGATGTAGTCCCGGATGCGTTGGGAAACCAGTTCTATCAGCCGGTCCAGCCGAATGGAGTGGCGGGTACACAACTTCTTTGTCCCGCTGTCGGCATAAAGCTTACAGCGAAGATAATATACCTGCGCTTTCCCTTTTTTCCCGTTGGAGGTCTTGCTCATGGTGCTGCCGCAGTCCATGCACTTGACAAGGCCCGCCAGGGGGTGCACCATGCCGGTACCGTCCTCCCGGGAGCGAATGTCCAGATTCCGCTGGACGGTCTCAAAGGTCTCCCGGTCGATGATGGCCTCGTGGGTGCCCTCCACCCGGAACCAGCGGTCCCGGGGCATGACGATGATGGCCTTAGATTTGTAGCTGGCCTTTTTGGTCCGGCCCTGCACCATGACGCCGGTGTAGATCTCATTACGGAGAATCCGCCATACGGTGTTCTTGTTCCAGAGCCCGAAATCCTGCTTGCAGAAGTGGTTGCTGTCCCAGCCCCGCTCCGCCTTGTATCGGGTGGGATTGACCACACCCAGGTCGTTGAGCATGTGGGCGATGCTCTGCTTGCCGTGGCCCTCCAGGGACCAGCGGAAGATCTGCCGCACCACCTCCGCCGCCTCCGGATCCACCAGGAGATGGCCCTTGTTGTCCGGGTCCTTTCGGTAGCCGTAGATGGGAAATCCGCCGATGTACTGGCCCTGCCGCCGCTTCATGTCAAAGACCATGCGGATGTTCTCCGACAGGTCCTCCAGATACCACTCATTGATGAGTCCGTTGATCTGGCGGGCTTTTTTATTGCCCTTGATTTCCGTGTCGGCGTTGTCTGCCACGGCGATGAAGCGGATGCCCCAGATGGGAAACAGGCCGTGGATGTACTTCTCCACCAGTTCCATGTCCCGGGTGAACCGGGACTGGCTCTTGCAGAGGAGGATCTGAAACTTCTTCTCATGGGCCGCCTGGATCATCCGGTTGAAGTCCGGCCGTAGGCTGTCAGCTCCAGAGTAGTCCTCATCGCAATAGATGTGGTAAATGTCCCATCCCCGCTCCACGGCATAGTGGATCAGCAGGGATTTCTGGTTCTGGATACTCTCGGATTCCTTTTGCTGTTTGTCTTCGTCCTCCTTACTCAGTCGTGTATAGATCGCACAAAGAATATGTCACACCTCCTAAAAGGCGTAACTGCTCAGTTACATCTTAACACTGAGAGCAGCTATGCGGCAAGAAATTATTTGAAATCCCTACGCCGCTAAAACGCAGCGTAGGGATCATTTGGACAGTTCTTTTGTGAGCCATGCGGTGATGGCTTGTTGGATGATGGTGCTGATTGGGGACTCGTCGTTGGATTGTCGCTGCTCGATTAGGATGAATATTGGATCGTTCATAAAACACCTCCAGGGAACTCTATGAGTTAATGGCGTAGGATATGAAAAAGTAGATGTACGAGATGTACATCTACTTTCTGAATATAGTAATTAGCAAAGTTGAAGTAATACATATAGACTTCATTGCAGTTCCAGCTAAAGAAACGAATTTGGTCATTCCATTGTGTGGAATACTAAAATGTGGTATATTTTAAGTAAGAATCCGTAGTTCGGAGGCGTGTTATGAATTCTAAATGGTATTGGCTTATTCGCCAAAAATACAGGAACTTAAAGTTTCAAATTAAGAAAGCTGCTTTTAGACTGAATGAGAGGAAAGAATCGTCGGAACGGTTATCTTCTTTTTCAAGAATAGTAATACGAACATTGTTAGTCCAGGTTGCTATAAATCTTGTCTTAGTTGCCGTATTATATGTTGGTGACAAGTTGTTGTTGTCTGCTATGGAGATATTGGCAAAAACTCAAACAAATCCATTAGTAGCTACATTGTCAGAGAGTATTCTAGTTGATATCGTAATCGGTGGTATAGGTGTTGCCGGTGTAATTCTTGGTTTGTATTGTTCAAATATGACCTCGGTGTATTCATCTAAATACACAAATGCACCAGTAACAATATCTTCAGCATTCCAAAGAGATGTGGTAACTAACCGATGCATCAAACAAATAACAGGATACATTATCTTTTGTGTCATTATTCTGTTTGGGCGCCTTATAGGGATTTCTTTTTCTTATGTCTCAATTATTGCTCTACTCTTTTTAACCATCCGGATGATCATCACATTTAGTATTACTGGAAACCGAATGTATCAGCTATCCAATACATTTAACATTTCTGATAATCTTTATCCCGAAATATATTCTGCTATTCGAAAAATATCAGCGAATAATCACTTTTCAAACGATCCCAATTTTCAAAACCACTATCAAAAAATTTGCACAAAACAATTTAAGATTCTACAGGACATTGCTGCATATAACAAAGATAACCCTATTAACCAAAACCCCGCTATGCTCTCTTTCATAAATAACAATTTGGCACTTATAAGTGTTTACTGGGTCGTTAAAGAAAAAATTCATTATGATTCTTTTTGGTACCGATCAGAGACACAGTATAAAAAATGGCATACTGCAACAGATACTGAAATAAGTCTGGCGCTAAATACGGGAGTACCACTTCAGGCAATGAGCGGAATAAAAAACAGATGGTGGTTTGAGCAAGATTTACTTCGTATCAACAATATTTGTGTTGAAAAGCTGTGTGCGGAGAATGACCTGAATACACTTTACTCATATCTAAATACTGTTGCCCAGTTATCGAGCCAAGCAATGGAAAGTGGCTGCCTATTGTTTTGGACAAAAAGTGTTGTTGATCTGCAAGGAAAAATTCTACCTGCATGTATTGCGTGTGCTAAAAGTGAAGACAAAAATCACGTTATATTGGCCGCTGCAATTGTAGATGTATTTATTGGGATATATATAAATATCATTATTGGAATAAATAAATATACTAGAGAATTAAATATTGACTCTTTGTTAAACTGTGCAACAGACGCATGTTCTTATGAACAATTAAAACCGAACAACAGATACTACAACAATCATTCCGTAGAGCATTTATTTAATTGCATTTTTGCAGAACTCAAGTTCGAATCAAAACGGGTAACTCCTGACTGGTACATAAAACAAGCTGTTGCATATACGGTTTATCAGGACTTAAATGATCTTGTTGACGCAATGGATAAAATTTATAATAATGTTTTCTCCGTAGGAAAACGCTTGACCGAAAATAAATGCTATCTGCAAGGCGCAACAGTGCTTTCACGTTTGTTTGAGTTGTCTTCAAAAGCATCTATGGCTTTGACAACCCTGAACACTTTTTTCCCAAAACTTGAAGCACTACATTTTGAGCCAACAGTCGTATGGGACGAATGCCATTTGAAGCAATTTTTAACCAGAAGAAAAGAAATAGAAAAAAGCTTTCCTCCGTATTTGGTAAAATGTTGTGGTGAGGCGACACTTGCTCATTGGAGGGATCGAGAGGATTTTCCTGATTCCTTGGGTTTTTGTTACAACCAGCTATGTGAATATTTGGTTGTGGCAATTGAGGATGATGATTTCGAAGCGTTTAAATCTGCATATTCAGGGTTCTTTGGGGTAGTTCTGCTATACCACGAATATGTGAGATCAGATGTAGTAAAAATTAAAGAACTACATAAACAAAATGCCGTATTCCATGTTGTTACTGCGCCTCTTATAGAATATGCAATTATTAGTGGACTAGCAATATTGTGGGGTGAGTTTTCTGAGAATAGACAATGGAGGGAGCTAGTCGATGCAGAGTTAAGCGAATTTATAAGGAAAGATGAAAAGAAAAGAGAAATACTGACAAAAATAATTGAAATGCTATCTTACAGAAAAGGCCATATGCTTGGAATTGGAAACCGTGACCTGATTCAGACAAACTGGGTGCAAAGGATTACTAATTCGATTCGAGTGAGAGGTCTTTGTCATTACGAATATAAAGACTGGGGAATCAACGTCCTGAAAACAGAAAGTACTTTATTAAAAGCTTTTTGTGGAACATCGTTTAAAAATCTTGGATTTGCAGATAATGTTGAGGATTTATATTTAATCCTTTGCCTTAATCAGTATGTTCCTTCCGAGAAACAATATGAAAGTCGGTCTAAATGGGAGAAGAATTTGCATGAGACAGATACACAATGAACTTATCTCCTCGCAACAAACACCTAGAGCATATCTTCACCATGATTACAAATATAAGCGTGGAATGCATTCACATATGTTTGTAGAAGATTTTTGTGGGTCATTTTCGATTAAGCTTGCCCCAATCGAGCAACATGATGCATTCTATGATGTAAGTCCTGCCGATGATTTGTTGAAAAAACTTCTCACATTTGATGACTATTCTTTCTTCAGATATTCTTTTGACAAATTACTGGACACGCTCATGTATCATTTGATATTGAATGGAACGGCATATTTAGAAATTGTAAAGTGGGTTGACTCGAAAGGAACCCTTCAGGGAATAGAACTTGTTCCAATCTGCGTTTCCAAAGGTATCAAAGCAAAAAAAGTATATCGATTTTTTGCAAAAACTCCCGATAGACAAAGTCGAATTATGTTTAAGGTGAATAATCAAAGTGTGGTTTCCTTTTACTTGAAAGACTTGGGTTTCAAGAAGACATATTTTCGGCAACTTCTTAATAAATTTTCTCGATTTGACACGCTAGGAACTACTAATTTAGTGCTTGATAAAAGTCTCAAGGGAATTTATAACTTTACTGAACATCAAAAGCAGTTGGACTTTCAGTTTCTAAATTGCACACGGAAAATATTTTGGAATGGCAGAAATTACTCAAATCAACATTTGAGTGAAAGTTATCTGCTATATAGAGCCGCATATGCTGATATGTTGCAGTATAGATTTTTAGATTATATGTTACAGAAACTGAATAATGGTTTTGAGCCTTTAAGGCAAGAGTTTGGCTTTGTAGGGAGAATCATAACACCATTACCAAGAATTAATTATAATCAGCATCTTTCAGAGTATCATGATGGCAAAATAAATGCTTCGCAATTGAGAGATATTATTTTAAAAAAGAATCTTCGGAATTAGCCCCCGAAAAAACAACTCTATATCTCAAGTATTTCATCATTATACTTAGGTAAAAATGAGGTGTACACATAGATGTTGAAATACATAGTCTTAGCGATTTTTTGCAAGTTTTAGCCAAATACAAATGGTGAATGCACTACCTTAGGAATTTTTACTCGACTAGTAATCCTATGAGCTTAGTTTAAATATAGAAGGTGAGGTTCCCTGCTTTCAGGATGCCTCGCCTTCTATGTCTCTCCATTCTTATATACAAAATGCCGCATACAGCGGAACAGACTTCAAGCCGTCCTTCTCTCCGAAATTCTTGAGTGAGAGACGGATCGAGTAAGCCGGTTTATAACTGTCCACAAAGACGCTGAGACTACGAGAACGGACATGCTCCCCTTTCTTGACTTCAATACCGATGATTTGATTACCTTTTTGTAGCACAAAATCCAGCTCTGCCGTACTGCTACTCTCCCAGTAGTAGAGATCATATCCCTGGGCGGCCAGTTGCTGGGCCACATAGTTTTCTGTGACAGCCCCCATAAAGGTATTCCCTTCGCCGGAGAGCACCGTCTGCTGAGAGATCCCGGACTTCATGGTCAGCAGTCCCACATCGCCCATATAAAGTTTGAATGCTGAGAGATCCGCATAGACAGCGATTGGCTCAAAGGCTTGACTGATCCGCTGGCATTTCAGCACGACACCGGCCAGATTCAGCCACTCGATAGAAGCCCCGAACAGAGTGGCGCTACCGCCTTTTTGGACCACCTTGTACTGGAATTTCTTGTTTTCCTTGGCCAGCTGCGCCGGGATGGAGTTGTAGCAGGCCCGGATCTTCACGCTGTCCGTATTGCTGGCATACTTCGCCATATCCGCGATATAGTTATCCAGGATCTCATTTTGTGCCAGCGGAACATCCAGAAAACTGCCGCTTTTCAAAAACGCGTTGATGCAGGCGGGCATACCTCCGATGATCAGATACTCCCGATATAATTCAATGGCCTCCTGATGCAGGGCATCGGGCAGCGGCTCCATGGCGCCATAGGCTGCGCAAATCTCCTTGCTGAGGAGTTCCTTGCCCCTGGCCCAGAGATACTCCTCAAAATCCAATGGATAAAGGGTGATAGTCTCCACCTTACCGACCGGAAAAGAGTAATGTTGACGGTTGATTGCCACCCCAAGCAGGCTACCGGCTGCCGCAATATGGAACTCCGGCGTCTCCTCGCAGAAATACTTCAGGGAGGTCAGCGCGCGCTCGCAGGATTGGATCTCATCGAAAATGATCAGCGTCTCCCCCGGGATAATGCGCTCCCCGGTGGACGCCTCCAGATACCGCAGGAGGCGCTCCGGCTGGATATTCTCATTGAAGTAAGACGCAATCGTCAGATTGGTTTCCAGATTGATATAGACAACATTGTTGAACTGTTCTTCTCCGAACTTGCGGAGGATATAGGTTTTCCCCACCTGACGGGCACCGTTGACGATCAACGGCAGGCGATCTGCAGTTTGATTCTTCCATGCCAAAAGTTGTGCTTCAATTTTCCGTTTCATACTACTCACCTCATGGATATAGTTTATCCATGACGGAAAGTTAAGTCAAGAAAAATATGTTGAAATAAGATTTTTTCTTGTTTAACTATTTTGCACTCTGTTGCGGATTACTAAAATTTTTTTATACTCTCGCCGCACTCATTGACTAAACTGGAATCCAAATGGGAATATAAATCGGCCGTAGTCAACATGGTGCGGTGGCCTAACCAGTGCTGTACCTGAATCAGCGGCGTGTGGTTTGCGATCAAAAGACTGGCACAGCTGTGCCGGAGATCATGAAAGCGGATATGCCGCAGGCCATTTTCTTTCAGGAACTTCTGAAAATCGTGCGTGACAACATCCGGTTTCATCACATTGCCGTGTCGATCACTGCACACATAGACCGGCCGCAGAGCCTTTTTACGCTCCAATTCCTCCTGCAAAAGTGAAAGGATCGGCTCAAACAGCAGCAGAGTTCGGTGGGACGCCGCTTGTTTCAAGGTATCTTTTGCGCAAACCACTCGCTTTCCATCGTCAACTCCCTCTATCACACTATGACATACCAACATGGTCTGTTTCTCAAAATCCACATCTTTCCACCGGAGACCCAGCACTTCACTGCGGCGCAGGCCGTAGGCCAGGGATAAGGTGACGGGTAATTCCAGCTTTGTCCCTTTCACCGCTTCCAGGAGTTGACGGGCTTCCTGCTCAGAGTAGTAATTGGCTTGCGGCCGCTGACGTTTCGGCTTGCTCACAAATTCAATGGGGGTTCTCAAAATTATTTCCCGTTTGCAGGCATCCCGAAAGACGCTTTGTAGCAGCATGTGGTGGTGCTGAATCGTGGTGGAGGACAGCCCGTGCTCTTTCAAAAACTGGTAGTATGCTTCGATCTTTTGGGAATCGACCTCCCGCAGCAGGGCGTCTCCAAAATAGTCCGTCATATGGTGCTCCGCCATGTGTATGTAGTTGCGGTAGGTGGATGGAGAAAGTTCAGACTTTCGGCGCTCGATCCACGCGTTTAGGAAATCCATCAAAATCACATCAGGATAGTTCTGCTCCACCTGCTGCTTACGGGTATACGCAAGACACAGTTCCTGGAGTTTTTCCTGAGCACGCCGTTTATTGTTCGGTACAGGCAGACCTAAGTTAAACCGCTTTTGAAGCCGCTTTCCATCGGGATGCTTGAGATTGAGGATCGCATAATATTGATTGTTCACTTCTACAAGCCTTCCGGTTATCATAAAAATACCTTCCCTTTCGCAATGAAATTGCAACTTTTGTCTTTGCCATCATTGGTTTTGACAGTTGAATCTTATATACGGAAAAACCGTGAAATCCCGCTTGACAGCAGGCTTTCACGGTTATATATTCATAGTATATTCAAAAATCTTCAAAAAATAAACTCGTCGGGCTCATAACCCGACGAATTACCAATCATTTCTTGCGAATATTTTTACAAAGCCGAAATTTTGAACAAGTTTGGCATTGTTTTCTTCGTTTTTGTCGTCCGCTTTTGCAATCATATCGCAACTTTTTTATCCTCCTTGACCATGCCAGGTGCCTACAATCCGTAGGCATCTGTTTTTTCTGTTCCCGTTTCTGTTCCCCCGCCCTTTTGCTGCCAGGGTCTTTTTTCTTTGAGCAGTTACGCCTTTTATCAAATAGCTTGCCCTGTAAAGGTGTCCTTGAATACCATGACAGGTGCTGGAACCATATTATTTTCGTCCCCGCAAACCATTGCAAAATCTGACTTTTTTCGCCAGGTGTCCTAATGGTGCTGTGCCATGGGGGGCGGTGCCGTCCACCAGAGCGGCCTTTTTGCCTGGGAGGAGGATGGCATCCAGGGAATCCGGATCACCGGAGCAGAGGATGCACTCCACGGGCTCGCCTGCCTCCTGGGCCAGGGCAGCCACGCGGCGCATCAGGGTGGATTTCCCACAGCCGGGGCCGCCCTTCAGGATGTAGATGGCGGAGGCCTGCTCCGGCGGAAGAAGCTGGTCGTAGAGAGAATAGAATCCTGTGGGGGAGTTTGCCCCCAGAAAATACTGTATCGAATTGACAGGTGACATGGCCGACCCTCCGTTTTTGGGCGCCGGAGGGAAAATTTCCCCCGTGCCTCTGATTTTCTATCTCAGACTATGCGGCGGAGGGGGGAGAGGTGCGGCGGGACTTGGGTGACCAAAGAGAAAAAGAAACATGGGTGGAAAACTGTTGGAAATTTGTATTGACAGAGGTGGAAGAGTTGCGATAAAATGACATAAAAAATGAAAGAAAACTTGCAAAAGTTGAGGGAAGAAGAGAAGATGCCAGCGGAAAAACCGGGAAAATGGGACTGGCAGAGAGAAGAGGGAGACAATGCGTACATTTGAAACGAAGATCCAGGAATTGAAGACCGCGGTGCTTACAGAGGTGGCCCGCCTGACCTGGGAGGACAGGCTCCAGACCGGGACTGCTATTCTGGACATCCCGGAGAAGATCATCCCCGGGCCCACGGCCACGCTGCGCTGCTGTATTTATAAGGAGCGGGCCATCATCAACAGCCGGGTCAAGCTGGCTATGGGAGGGGACAAGAGCAACCCCTGCCTGGTGGAGGTGCTGCCTATCGCCTGTGACGAGTGTCCGGTGACCGAGATCACCGTGGGGCCCTCCTGCCGGGGATGCTTGGCCACGCGGTGCGTCCATGCCTGCCCCAAGGATGCCATCACTATTGTGAATCACCGGGCCTGCATCGACCATGAAAAGTGCATCTCCTGCGGCCGATGTGTATCCGCCTGTCAGTACAGCGCCATTCTCAAGACCCAGAGGCCCTGTGAGAAGGGCTGCCCGGCCAAGGCCATCTCCATGGGCCCGGACCGGAAAGCATCCATTGACGTGAGCCAGTGCATCGCCTGCGGGAACTGTGTGTATCAGTGCCCATTCGGCGCCATTCAGGACAAGTCTTTCATCACCGATGCCATCCACATGATCATGGGTGCTGAGCACTGGGGCTACAAGACCTATGCCGTGCTGGCCCCCTCCATCGTGGGGCAGTTCGCCCCCGCCTCCTACGGCCAGGTGGTGGCCGGATTGAAGAAGCTGGGCTTCAACGGAGTGGCCGAGGTGGCTCTGGGGGCTGATATGGTGGCAGATCGGGAGTCGGAAGAGCTGGTGGAGAAGGGGATGCTGTGCTCCTCCTGCTGTCCCGGCTTTGTGGGGTACATCAAGAAAAAGCACCCGGAGATGGAGAATCTGATCTCCCGCACCCCGTCCCCTATGGTGATGATCGGTCTGCACATCAAGGAGAAGGACCCGGATGCCAAGGTGATCTTCATCGGCCCCTGCGTGGCGAAAAAGAAGGAGTTCCAGCTGGGCCGCACCATGAACGCCATTGACTGCGCCCTGACCTACGAGGAGCTGTTCGCCATGTTCGAGTCCCGCGGCATCGACCTGGAATCCCTGGAGGAGGCCCCGCTGGACGAGGCAAGCCCCTTCGGCCGGAACTTCGCCCGCAGCGGCGGTGTGGCCCAGGCGGTGGCGGAGGCCCTGAAGGAGAAGGGGCTGGATAAGGAGTTCCAGCTGAAGGCAGTGCCGTGCAGCGGCATCGAAGCCTGCGAGGTGGCCCTGCTGAAGGCGAAACGGGGCGTGCTGGACGGCAACTTCATCGAAGGCATGGCCTGTGACGGCGGCTGTGTCCAGGGGGCCGGCTGTCTGGTGCGCAGCCCCCGCAATCGGATGGATGTGGAGGGCCACGCTAAGCAGGCCAGCGGCCGCAGCATCACCGACGCGGTGGCCGGCCGGGAGCTGGTCCCTCAGGACAGCCTGGGGGAGAAGGTCGTCCCTGTGCCCAAGCCTCAGCCAAAGGCGGAGGCGGCGGCCAAAACAGAGGGCACGGCCCAGAAGGCCTGAGCCTCAGACAGAAAGCCGGACGCCGGACCTGGATACAGATCCGGCGTCCGGCTCTTGTTTCAGGGCGGAGAGAGGGCAGGAGCAGACACAGAAACGCGGCGCGGCCAAAAG